>Ga0180430_10000248_pt1 | contig 61658 bp, 56 predicted proteins | sample SS_ome_9_FD_132999 | JGI IMG/M metagenome (GOLD analysis project Ga0180430, IMG submission 132999) | Hypersaline lake sediment archaeal communities from the Salton Sea, California, USA - SS_1_S_2 metaG | ecosystem: Environmental > Aquatic > Non-marine Saline and Alkaline > Hypersaline >...
CCGTTGGATGTGCTCATGATTGAGAGGTCCCTGCATAAGGACCCTGGCGGCAATTATCAGTACATGCGGCCGCCCCTGAGCGGCCGCTGCGGCGTTGCGCTTCTTGGCAAGAGCCCCGCTCTTCCCGGCGAATCGCGCCTTGCAGCAACCGCTCCGGAGCACCCTCGGTGTTGGGCAGATAATTACCGCCAGGGTGCCAAGTCCGGGCGGAGCCGTCGGTGTCCGCGCTGTTCGAGTTCGCGGCGCGAAGCGCACACAATAGCCGGTCATCGCGACGATTCGCAATGCCGAAACCGGACGGCGCGGGCGCAAGATGCCGGGTCATGGCGCGTTCAGAGATCCCCCCCGCGTCGCCCCGTGCACGACCCACGGTATCAGAGGTCGAGATAGGTCTGCGGATCGCTCGCCGCCGTGGCGCGCAGCAGCACTTCGGGGCGCTGGTAGTGGGCGGCTCTGGCGCGGTGCGCGGGGTCGTCCGGCTGCGCGCCTATGTAGCTGCCGAGATCGCGTCCCCAGGCAACCACCGCGCGTGCGTAACGCAGGCGCCGCGTTTCCCACGCGGCCAGCGCGTCGCGGCCGCCGTCGACGAGCGCGCCGGCGAAGCTGGAGGCATCGTCGGCGGCCTTGGACACGCCGAGACCCACGTGCGGGCGCGCGGTCGCGGCAGCGTCGCCGATCAGCACGACACGATCATGGATCAGGCGTTCACTGCAGAAATCGAACATCCCTTGCAGGAAGGGTTGACGCGTGGCCGCGATGATGGCCTGGATTTGTGGCGCCAGGTGCTGGCGCGCCTGTTCGCGCATCGCGGCGACCAGCTCTTCGCGAATCAGGTGATGCGGTATGCCACCCTCGTGGTGGTGGCCCGCGGCGTCGGTCAGGTGATCGGCGAGGGTCGCCGCGTCGGCGCTGCGATACCAGCCCCAGTTGTACCAGCGCCGCCCGGGTTCCAGGGTGTCATCGGGACCGGCGACGAGGTAGCCGAGCCAGTGGCCGCCGGGCGCCATGCAGAACGCCATGCGATGGGCGACCTGCTCGAGCACCGCGTCGGGCACCAGCGCTTCGTCGATCAGGCCGCGCCAGCCGAAATAACCGACGTACCCGGCCTGCGTCTGCGGCGCGACGATGGCGCGTACGGTCGAGCGCGCGCCGTCAGCGCCGAGCAGCCAGTCGGCGGTGGCGCGCGAGCCGTCGTCGAACACCGCCGTGACGCCGTCGGCGCCCGGTTCGATCGCGGTCAGCGCCCGACCGCCGTGGTAGATCGCATCCGGTACCTGCGCGCGCAGGAAGCGGTAGATGAGGCCCCAGGAGGTCATGATCTGGTGCATGTCCTGGGTGTGCAGGATGTTGCCGCCATGGTCGAACATCACGCGCCCATGAGATGTCACGCCCATCTCCGCGCGCAGCTCGATGCCGGCCGCACGCACGGCGGCATAGAGTTCGTCGTGGGTCGCGATACCGGCGCCGCGGTTGGCGAGCGCCTCACCGGCGCGTTCGTAGATGGCGACGTCGCAACCCCGTGCGCGCAACGCGATGGCGGCGAACAGGCCGGCCATGGAACCGCCGATGATGACGATGCGCGGCCTGCTCACCGCGTCAGCGCCTCGCGCAGGGCGGCCGCGGCGCGCGCGAGCGCGACGATGCCGGTGTCGATGCGTCCACCCATGCGCGCGAAGCCGTGGATCATGTCCGGATAGTGATCGTGCGTAACGGCAATGCCCGCGCCAGCGAGGCGCTCCACGTAAGCGATCGCCTCGTCGCGCAACGGGTCGTACCCCGCCGTCTGGACCAGGGCCGGCGCGACGCCGGTGAGATCCGCGGCATGGAACGGCGAGGCACGCCAGTCGGTCACCAGCGCGCGGTCCGGGACATACCAGTCGATGAACTGCGCCATCGCGGCCCGCGTCAGCACATAGCCGTGCGCGTTGTCCCTGAGCGACGCGTTGTCGGCGGCGAGGTCGACGGCGGGGTAGATGAGCAACTGCAGCCGCAGCGCAATCTCGCCGCGCACGGCGAGCGCCGCGGCGGCCGCGAGGTTGCCGCCCGCCGAATCGCCGCCCACGGCCATGCGGCCGGCATCGAAGCCGAGCTCGGCAGCCTGCTGCGCGACCCGGCGCACGCCGGCGACGGTGTCGTCGAAGGCCGCCGGAAAGCGGTGCTCGGGCGCGAGCCGGTAATCGAGCGCGACGACGGCGCAATCAGCATGGCCGGCGAGGTAGCGGCACACGTGGTCGTGGGTCTCCAGGTCGCCGACGACCCAGCCGCCGCCGTGACAGAACACCAGCACGCCGGGCGGTGGCGCTCCGCGCGCGCGGCGTGGCCGGTAGACGCGTGCGGTGATCGGGCCGCCGGGGCCGGCGAGCGTCTGCTCGGCGACGCTGTCGAGTGCCGGCGTGGCGTGGCGGTATTGCGCCGTCGTCGCGGCGTAACCCGCGCGCATCGCACGGTAGTCGTCGGCCTCGAAGGGCACGCCGGCGGCGTTGGCCGCATCGACGATCGCCTGGGCCTGGGGATGCAGTGACATGCCCGGAGTATAGCGCCGCGCGATCCGCGCGGCGCCGTCGCGACGCTGCGCGGTCTACTCGCCGCCGACGATGAACACGCTGTCCATCGCCGCCTTGCGGGTCGGGATCAGCGCCTGGTAGTCGGCCGAGTCGTACCAGTCCTTTGCCGCCTGGCGGCTGGGGAACTCGACCACGACCATGATCTGGTGCGGGGATTCGCCGGAGAGGACCTCGCTCGGACCGCGGCTGACAAACTTGCCGCCGTGCGCGGTGACGGTGGGGCCGGCGGCCGCGCCGTACTCCTGCATCTTGTTCTGGTCGAGGACGGTGGCGTGAACGACGACGTATGCGCTCATGGGATGTTCCTTGTCTGGTAGTACCGCGGGAGATCGCGGCCGGGTTGGTAAGGGTGTCTGGATTACTCGCCTAGATTACCCGACAACGCGCGCAAAATCGGCATGGCACGGCGCGGGCAGGGCGCTTCGACCACCGACCGCCCGGGCTGTTTCAGTTTGAAAAATCGTGCGCGCGCGACTTGCCGGCCGTAACGCGGCGTGGGCGCCGGAGCGGGAAATGCCCAGTACGTCGCAAACGTCCTGGCCGCTGACAAATGTTGACACCGGTGCGTGTTCGCGCGGACGTAGAGTGGCGGCCATCAGCATTGACCGGCATCACCGCATGCAGGATGCGCTCAGTAACGGAAAAGGATGAATCACCATGAACACGAACCTGCGATCGCTCGCCGCCGCCGCCTGCCTCGCCTGGGCCGGGCAGGCCGCGGCCTACCTCATCGATGACCAGGCCTCCGCGCCGCTGCGCTACCACGGCGGCAACGGCCATGGCTACGGCGACGTCGTCGGCAGCGCGGCGACGTTCGACGTGCTCGGCGCCGATATCGTACTCAATGGCAGTGTGCTGACCGTCGACATCTATACCAACCTCGTCGGCAACGCCGGCGTGTTCGCCGGCTATACGGCATCCGGCCGTGGGATCGGCTACGGCGATCTGTTTCTCGCCAACACCTGGGCGCCGTTCGGCACGCCGAACTTCGACAACGACGACCACGCGACCGGCACCGTCTGGCAGTACGGGCTTGCCATCAACGGCGACCGCTGGGCGAATAGCGACTACGCGGACTCGGCGACGCTCTACGCGCTGAGCGGTTCGAACGATGCCAGCGCGCTGCTCTCCGACGATCTCATGCAGGGCAACGCGATCTGGCGCAACGGCCAGGAAGTGCTCGTCGACCGCAGCGCGAGCAATGCCGCCACGGCCGTCGGTAGCGGTAACTGGAGCGTCGCGGCAAGTGCCGATCGCATCCGCTACCAGGTCGACATCTTCGGCACCGACCTGTGGTGGCAGCCAGGGCAGAGCGAGCTGACCATCGCGATGCACTGGGCGATGGATTGCGGCAACGACGTCATCGAGGGTGCGACGGTGTTCTTCGACCCGCCGCCCAACACCAGCGTGCCGGAACCCGCGTCGCTGGGCCTCGCCCTGCTCGGTGTCGCCGGCGTCGGCGGACTGCGGCGACGTCGCGCCTGAGGCCAGCACCTCGCGCGGCGCGGCAGGCCGGGCGAGGATCTGGCTGAGCCTGCCCGACCGCGCGTCACGGTTAGTCGCGCGCCCGTCGCGGACACCACCGCGACGGGTATACTCGATCGCCTGAGAACGACGTGGGAGGTCGGATGTGACGCAGGCGATCGTCGTGCATGAATACGGTGGGCCGGAGCAGCTCCGCGTCGAGTCCATCGAGGTCGGTGAGCCGGGCCACGGCGAAGTCCGCATCCGTCACACCGGTATCGGCGTCAACTACGTCGATACCTATTTCCGGCGCGGCCTGTATCCGGCAGTGCTGCCCTACATCATCGGCGACCAGGCCTGCGGCGTGGTCGAGGCCCTCGGGCCGGGTGTCGAATCGCTCGCCGTTGGTGACCGCGTTGCCTATGGCTCGTGCGCCAACGCGTACGTCGAAGCGCGCCTGATCCCGGCCGAGCTGCTGGTGCGCATCCCCGACGACGTCGACGAGACCGTGGTCGCGGCGAGCCTCACCCGCGGCATGACCGCGGAGTACCTGCTGTTCCGCCTGCACGCGCTTGCACGTGGAGAAACCTGCGTCGTCTACGCGGCCGCCGGCGGCACCGGGCGCATCGTCTGCCAGTGGGCGAAGCATCTCGGTGCGACGGTCATCGCGACGGTCGGCGCGGCGGAGAAGGTAGCGGTCGCGCGCGAGGCCGGCGCCGATCACGTGCTGCTCAACGACGATCCGGATTTCGTCGCCCGCGTGCGCGGCTGGAACGGCGGACGCGGGGTCGACGTCGTCTACGATTCCGTCGGGCGAGACACCTTCGCCCAGTCGCTCGAATGTCTGCGTCCGCGCGGCCTGATGGTCGCGTATGGCAATGCCTCGGGCCCACCCGAACCGCTCGATGTGCTCGCCCTCGCGCGCCACGGCTCGTTGTTCCTGACGCGACCGCGGCTGCCCGAGTACGTCGCCACGCGGGCGGAGCTCGAGCTGTGTGCGGGGCGTTACTTCGACGCGCTCGCCAGCGGTACCGTGCGGCCGCACGATACCGAGCGTTACGCCCTGGCCGATGCGGCCGCCGCACACGTGCACCTCGAGGATCGCGCCAGGCTCACCATGCCGGTGCTGGTGCCCTAGCAGCATGTCGGACTCGGGAACAATCTACTGCGCTGGCCGGCGGACGGCGCCGGGCGTCGCCGAGCCAGGAGTCTTGCGACGATGAAGCTGAGCTACTTCACGATGCCCCTGCACCCGCCCGGGCGCGATTACCTGCAGACGCTGGCCGAGGATCGCGAAGCCGTCCTGCTCGCCGATCGGCTCGGCTACCACGAAGCCTTCGTCGGCGAGCACGTCACCGACCGCGCCGAGACCATCACCTCCTGCCTGATGTTCCTCGCCAGCCTCGCCTACCACACGCGCGACATCCGCCTCGGCAGCGGCACGGTCAACCTGCCGAACAGTCATCCGGCCGCGGTTGCCGCACAGGTCGCGATGATCGACCACATGCTCGCCGGCCGCTTCGTGTTCGGCATCAGCCCGGGCGGGCTGCGCTCCGATGCCGAGGTGTTCGGCAATCTCGAACGCGATCGCAAGGCGATGTTCGAGGAAGCGATCGCGCAGGTGCTCGCGATCTGGTCGGGCGCTCCGCCCTACGATCTCGCCGGTGAGTTCTGGACCGTGACGACGCGCAACACGCTCGATCTCGAGATCGGCCAGGGCGCCATCCTCGGCCCTTACCAGCGCCCGCATCCGCCGATCATGGTCGCCTGCATGTCGCCGTTTTCCGAGTCGGTCGCCAATGCCGCGCGGCGCGCGTGGTCGATCGTCTCGGCCAACTTCCTGCAGCCGGTATGGGTCAGGAGTCATTGGGACAAGCTCGTCGAAGGCTGGGCGGCGGGTGGGCATACGCCGAATCCGGCCGACTGGCGCGTCGCGCGCAGTATCTTCGTCGCCGACGACGAGAAGACCGCGCGCGCCTACGCCATGGATGCCGACGGCCCCTACGGATATTACTACCGCAGCCTGATGCGCAAGCTGATAGGCAACGGCCGGCCCGACCTGTTCAAGACCCGCCGTGACATGGCGGATGGCGAGGTGACTCACGAGTTCGTCATGCGTTCGCTGGTGATTCACGGCACGCCGGACCAGGTCGCCGAGCAGATCGTCGCGCTGCGCGGCGACCTCGGCGAGTTTGGTACGCTGGTCTACGCCGGCCACGACTGGGCCGAGCCCGACCTCGCGCGGCGCTCCATGACGCTCATGGCCGAGGAAGTCATGCCGGCGGTCAATCGCGCGCTCGGCGCGCCATAAGCCGGCACGTTCGCATCCAGGAGACTCCCCCATGAGCATCATCGAGACCCGCACCATTGCCCTCAACGCGAGCGTCGAGGGACCGGCCGACGCGCCCGCCGTGCTGTTTTCCAATTCGCTCGGCGCCAACCTCTCGATGTGGCAGCCGCAGGCCGAACATCTGCGCGCTCGTTACCGCGTGGTGCGCTACGACCAGCGTGGCCACGGCCTGAGCGAAGTGCCGGAAGGTCCGTACAGCTTCGCCGAGCTGGTCGAGGATGCCGTCGCGCTGGCCGACGCGCTCGGCATCGAACGGTTTCATTTCGTCGGCCTGTCGATGGGCGGTATGACCGCGCTCGGGCTCGCCCTGACCTACCCCGCTCGCCTGCTGTCCGTGACGCCGGCGAACTGCGTGGCCGGCTTTCCGCCGGACGGGCGCCGCAACTGGGAAGAGCGCATCGCGAGCGTCAGCCAGGGCGGGATCGAACCGCTGCTCGAATCGACGCTCGAGCGCTGGTTCACCGCGCCGACGCGAGACGCGCGGCCGGCGCAGATGCAGGCCGTGCGCGAGATGGTCGCGGCGACCCCGGTGCAGGGTTACGTCGGCTGCTGCGGCGCGCTGCGGGAACTCGACTACGACGGTCGTCTGGAGGACATCACGACACCAACGCTGTTCATCGCCGGCAGCGAGGATCCGAGCACGACGGCCAGCGCGATGCGCGCGATGCATCGGCGGGTGGCCGGATCGCGTTACGTCGAGCTGCCCGCGGCACACGTCTCCAACCTCGAGTGCCCCGACGCTTTCAACCGCGCGCTCGACGACTTCCTCGACGCGCCCTGAGCGCCGCGCGGGGCTGCCCGGCGGCCTTCCTGCCATGAGCACGGCCGATCTGATCCTGCACCATTATGACTTCTCCAATTATTCGGAGAAGGTCCGCCTGGTACTGGGACTGAAGAACCTGGCGTGGCACTCGGTCACGATTCCGGCATGGGCGCCGAAGCCGGACTACACGCCACTTACCGCCGGCTATCGGCGGACCCCGGCGCTGCAGATAGGTGCCGACGTGTATTGCGACACGCAGCTCATCGTCGCGGTGCTGGAAGAACTCGCGCCGGTGCCGACGCTCTACCCGGGGAACGACGCGGCACGCGCGCGTGCGCTCACCGCCGCCCTCGTACACTGGGCCGAGGTCAGCCTGTTCCGCCCGCTCGCGCTCTACATCACGGGGCGCCATGCCGCGCGCTTCCCGGCCGAATTCCATGCCGACCGGGCGCGCCTGCACGGGCGCCCGCCGCCGAGCGTCGCGCAGGTCGCGGCGTCGGCGGCGAAGTACCAGGCCCAGGTCGGGCCGCAGCTGGCGCACATCGAGGCGCTGCTCGGGGACGGCGCGCCGTGGCTACTCGGCGACGCGCCGGGGCTGGCCGATCTCGCCCTCTACGAGGCGCCGTGGTTCCTCGAGACGATCGGTGGCGCGGATGCGTTGCCGGCCGGCCTGCCGCGACTGCGCGCGTGGATGGAACGCGTCGCCGCGCTCGGTCACGGCAGGGCGCAGACCATGACGGCGGCGCAGGCGCTCGCCGTCGCGCGGGCAAACCAGCCAGGGGCGCCGGCGGCATGCGTCGGGCAAGCGCCCGAAGGCGTGTCCTGCGGCGACGCGGTGACGGTGCGGCCGCTCGATGAGGACGCGCCGGCGAGCGGCCGCCTGGTCGCGGTCGACGCCAGCCGTATCACGCTGGCGAGCACCAGCGCGGCCACGGGGGACGTGCACGTGCACTTCCCGCGTCTCGGCTACCGGCTTGGCCGCGCGCGCGTGTGAGGCGGGTAACGGCGCCGCGTCCCGACCGCTCGCCCGGCGTCCAGCAGCCTGTCGGACTCAGGACATAGAACCACTACGCGCTTCTAAATCGTGTTCATTTGGACTCACCCTCCCACCATGCTCGCTACGATTGCCTAAGTCCGACAGGCTGCCAGGGGGTGCAAGGATGAAAGCATGGGCGACGCGCTCGCTGCTGGCCGCCATGGTTGCCGTCCTTGCCCTGGCGCGGCCCGGCGCGGCGCTCGGTGACCTCGCCTTGACCCTGGCCCGGGTCGACTTCGGCGGGCTCGGTGCCGAGGGCGTTGCGCTCACACTCGACTGGCAGGACATCACCGCGCCCGCGGCGGTTGTTTCCGCGCGCCGCGTGTCGCTGCCCGGTCCGCTGGGGGTGCTCGAAGGGGTGACGCTACGCTGCGCGCGCCTGCATCTCGCCGCGCGCGGCCTACGCTGTCCGGCGGCGACGCTGGCAGCGACGCACACGGCGCACGGCGAGATCGACGCCGAAATCTCGTTCACCTACGCGGCGAGCGGCGCACTCGAGCTCACGCTCGTGACCAGTGCCATCGTCGGCGGTCGCCTCGAGGCCGAGTTGCAGGTCGCCGAGGGGCGCACGCGGCTCACCCTGAACGGCCGCGATCTCGCCCTCGAGGGCAGCATCACTACGACGGTGAGCGAACTCGCCGCCGAGCTGACGATGCCTGCCGCGCCGGACGCGGGTATGGCGGTGCAGGCGCGCTTCGCGGGCTTCGCATTCAGCAATGCGCCGGGCACGCTGGCCGGCGAGGCGCTCAGCGGTGAACTCCAACTCGGTCTGCGCGAGGACGCGGGTGGCGCGGCATGGACGGGTCACGCCCGTGTCGCGCTCGCGCGCGGCGGCGCGTACGCGGAGCCGGTCTATCTCGATCTCGCGCAGTACCCGGTCACGATCGCGACCGACTATCGCTACGAGCCGGCGACTGCGAGCCTGGCCCTGTCCGGGCTGGCGCTCGAGCAACCGGGCGTGATGCAGCTCGAGGGGCGTCGCGTGCGCCTGATCGACGGCGCCCTCGCGGAGGCGGATATCACGGTCGGACAGATGGCGTTTCCCGCCGCCTACGAGGCTTATCTCGCCGGCTTTCTCGTCGGCACGCCGCTTGCCCGGCTCGATGTCGAAGGAGCGCTGAGTGGGCGGGTCGCGGTCGCCGACGGCGCGCTCAGCGCACTCGACGTCGTGTTCGAACGGCTCGATCTGGAGGACCGCGACGGCCGCCTCGCCCTGTATGGCTTCGGCGGTGAGGTGCATTGGGCGGCCGACGGCGCGAATCTCGCCGCCACCGTGCTGCACGTCGATGGCGGCTTCCTCTACGGCGCCGGTTTCGACGCCACCGATCTCGTGCTCGGCATCGCCGGTGCCGCGGTCGACCTGCTCGAGCCGACACGTATCCCGCTGCTCGGCGGCGCGCTCACCATCGAGCGTTTCACGCTGCGCGACTACGGCAGCGACGAGCTGGCGCTGGGCCTGGAAGCCGCGCTCGAGCCGATCGACCTCGGTCAGCTCACGCTCGCGCTCGACTGGCCGCCGTTCGCCGGTACCCTGTCGGGCCGCCTGCCGCTGCTGACCTACACCAACGGCGTGGTGACACTCGGCGGCAAGCTCGAGGCGCGTGCGTTCGATGGCGAGATTTCGATCGAGGGCCTGCGCATCGCGCGGCCGTTGGGCCTGGTGCCGGAGATCGAGGCGAGCATCCACATGCGTCATCTCGATCTCGCCCAGATCACCGAGGTCGTGCCGTTCGGACGCATCACCGGCCGTCTCGACGCGGACATTACGGACCTGCGCATGCTCAAGGGCGAGCCGGTGCGCTTCGATGCGAGCTTCCGCACGCCACCCGAGGACGACTCGCGCCACCTGCTGAGCCAGCGCGCGGTGGATACCATCTCGCGCGTCGCGGGCGGCGGTGGCGCGGTGCTGTCGACGACCTTCCTGCGGATGTTCGAGGACTTCGCCTACGATCGTCTCGGCATTTCCTGCCGGCTCGAGAACGACGTCTGCCACATGAATGGCATTGCGCCGGCCGAGGACGGCTACTACATCGTCAAGGGCGCGTGGCTGCCGCGGGTGGACCTGATCGGGCGTGTGCACCGGGTGCACTGGTCGCGCCTGATGTCGCAGCTCGAGCAGGCGCTCGCCGAGGGTGAGTTCAGGATCGAGTGACGCGGCGCACGTTGACGGCGAGCATGAGGGTCAGCAGCAGGGCCGTCAGGTTGAGCGCGGCCGCGCCGACGAAGGCCGTCTGGTAGCTGCCGTCGAGGTCGTACAACCAGCCGGCGGCGTAGGGGCCGAACGCGGCCGGTGCGCCGGCGACGGCAAAGATCACGCCGACGATGCTCGCCATGTGGGTGCGCCCGAACAGGTCGCCGCACAGCGGCGGTAGCAAGGTCACGCCGCCGCCGTAGGAGAAGCCGAAGACCAGTGCGGCGACCGCGAGTGCCGGGAGCGTGTCGACCACGGCGAAACCCACGAAGGCCGCTGCCTGCAGGACGAACACCGTAACGAGCGCCGGGAAGCGGCCCAGCCAGTCGGATGCGACCCCGGTGGAGAGCCGCCCGGCGACGCCACCGAGGCCGATCGCCGAAATCAGCGAGGCCGCGCTGGCGGCGCCGAAACCGAGGTCGGCGGCGTGCGCGGGCAGGTGCACGAAGGGCATGAACACGACCAGCCAGGAGCAGAAATACGTCGCGATCACGAGCGCGAAGCGCGCGCTGCGGCGTACCTCGGCGAGGGCCGGTTCGAGCGTCGGCGCAGCGGCCGTGGCCGCGGGGACCGGATCGCCATCGGGCGCGAGACCGAGCGTTTCCGGGTCGCGCACCATGTAGCGTGCCGCGACCAGCATGGCCAGCGCGCTCGCCAGTGCCACGATCCCCAGCGCCGTGCGCCAGCCCCAGGCGACCATGAGCATGCCGGCCAGCGGGGGCACGACGAAATTGCCCAGGCTCGCGCCGCTGGAGGCAATCGCGACCGCGGCACCGCGCCGGCGCGTGAACCAGCGCGCAACGGTCGCATTGCAAGGCACCCAGGCCACGCTCATGCCCAGCGCGGCGACGAGACCGAGGCTGACGGCAAGCTGCCAGGGCGACGCGACCAGCGCGCTGGCGCCCCAGCCGAGGCCCAGCAGCACGGCGCCGAGCGTGATCACCTGGCGCGGGCCGAAGCGATCGGTGGCGCGCCCGGTGGCCGCGCTGAGCGCGCTGTAGGCGAACACGTAGAGCGAGTAGGGCAGGGCCGTCGCGGCGCGGCTCCAGCCCAGTTCGGCCGACATGCCGGTGACGAAGACGCCGTAGCTGAATTGCAGACCGTAGGCGAGGAACAGGACCGCGAAGGCCGCGGCGACCACGATCCAGCCATAGAACGGCCCGCCCCGGGCAGCGGCGCGATTCATGGGCGAGGGAGGGCTCGGCGCGAGGCCGTGGCGCGGGGAACGGGCATGGCGCGTCGGGGTCCATGATGTCGTGGGTGGCCGCGGCACGGCGCACGCGACCGGAACGGGTACTATAACGAGCAGATCGCCACAGCGGCACGAGGACCTTGACGCGATGAGCCCGAATCGAATTCTGCTGGCCGCAGCCGCCACCATCCTGGTCGGCTGCGTCACCATCAACATCTACTTTCCGGAGGCCGCCGCGCAGCAGGCCGCCGATCGCATCATCGACGAAGTACGTGGCCTTAACGGCGGCGACGACGCGGCGCCGTCCGCGTCGCCCGGCAGCGAGACCTCCGCGCGCGACGCCGTCGCGCCGCAGCGGCTGCTGATCGCTGCCGGCACGCGCGTGCTCGAGTGGCTCGTGCCGGCGGCCGTCGCGGCGCCGAACTTCGATGCCAGTTCGCCGGCATCGCGCGCCCTCGAACAATCACTCAAGGCGCGTTTTCCGCGCATCAAGCCGTTTCTCGATGCGGGCGCGGTCGGACTGACCGACGCCGGCCTGCTCGAGATCCGCGACCGCAACGCGATCCCGCTCGCCCAGCGCAACAGCGTGCGTCAGCTCGTCGCCGAGCAGAACACCGACTGGGAAGCGCTGTACAAAGAGATCGCGCGAATCAACGGCCACCCCGAATGGGTCGACCAGATCCGTAAGGTCTTCGCCGAGCGCTGGGTGGCCAAGGCCAGCCGCGGATGGTACTACCGGACCCCGAGCGGGAGCTGGCAGCAGAAGTAGGCGCTCGCCGCGGCGAGCGGTCGGCGTCGCGCCGTACGCGGAGGGTCGGATCGTCGCCGAGGATGCACAACTCGCCGTGACCCTCGTGGCGTTGTTTGCCGCGAGCACGGTCCACGCGAGCCTGGGTTTCGGCACGGCGCTCGTCGCCATGCCGCTGCTGGTACCGGTGCTCGGCTTTGCGCAGGCCACACCGCTGGTCGGCCTGGCCGCACTGCTGACGGTCATCGCGGTACTCGCTCGCGACTGGCGCGCGATGGACGCGCGGGCCGCGTCCCGCCTGCTGCTCGCCACCCTGCCGGGTATCCCGCTGGGGGTCGCGCTGATCCGACTGGCGCCGGCGGACTGGCTGCGTGGCGGCCTCGGCCTGCTGCTGCTGGCCTATGCGTCGTGGAGTCTGGCGCGCCCGCGCCTGCCACGACTCGGCGACGGGCCGGCGGTGTACGGCTTCGGCCTCGTCGCCGGCGTGCTCGGTGGCGCCTACAACACCAACGCACCGCCCCTGGTGCTGTACGGTGCGCTCGTGCGGTGGTCGCCGGCGCGCTTTCGCGCATCGTTGTCGGGATACTTCCTGTTCGCCGCCGCCGCCATCTGCGTCGTGCATGCCGCGTCCGGCCTGTGGACGCCGCGCGTGTTCACGCTGCTCGGTCATGCATTGCCGGTGCTCGCGCTGGGCAACCTCCTCGGCGCCTGGCTGTCGCGGCGCATCCCGCAGGCGCGCTTCGCCCGGCTGCTGTACGTGCTGCTGGCGCTGCTCGGGGCGCTGATGCTGCTGTGACCCGGCGCGCATGCGCTGTCATGGTGCATTCCCGGCCCATGCGGTACGCGCTCGGTGACTTTTTCCGCCATGCCCTAACGGTTCCGGTGCCAATTGGTGTAGATTCTTCGCGCGGCGGCCGCGCGACGGCCGCTAAATCCAAGAAATCAATGAGTTGCGCACCGGCGCATGCTGCGACGGCGGTTTCACTCGGCGCCGCGCGACCATGAACGAACACGCAGCAGATGAGAGGCGTTCATTTATGAGCAAACCCGTTGACAGTGCGGCCCCCGGCGTCGCCAAACTGGAAGTCGCCAAGGAGACCAACGAGTTTCCCGTCCGTTCCGGTACCGTTGGCCCGAGCGTGATCGACATTTCGAAGCTCTACGCGCAGACCGGCCATTTCACCTATGACCCCGGCTTCACCTCCACGGCGAGCTGCGAATCGAAGATCACCTACATCGATGGCGACCAGGGTGTGCTGCTCTATCGCGGCTATCCCATCGATCAGCTCGCCGAGCAGAGCAATTTTGTCGAGGTCGCCTACCTGCTGCTCAACGGCGAGTTGCCGAACCGCGCCGATTACGATGAGTTCGAGCACGCCATCACCCATCACACGATGGTGCACGAGCAGCTGCACGACTTCTTCTCCGGTTTTCGCCGCGACGCTCACCCGATGGCGATCATGTGCGGCGTGGTCGGCGCGTTGTCGGCCTTCTACCACGACTCGACCGATATCAACGATCCGTGGCAGCGCTTGGTCGCGAGCCGCCGCCTGATCGCGAAGATGCCGACCATCGCCGCGATGGCGTTCAAGTACTCGATCGGCCAGCCCTTCGTCTACCCGTCGAACGAGCTCGACTACACCGCCAACTTCCTCAAGATGTGTTTCGCGGTGCCGGCTGCGGAGTACCAGGTCAGCCCGACCCTCGCGCGCGCCATGGATCGCATCTTCATCCTGCACGCTGACCACGAACAGAACGCCTCGACTTCGACGGTGCGCCTGGCGAGCTCTTCCGGGGCCAACCCCTTCGCCTGCATCGCCGCCGGCATCGCGTGCCTGTGGGGTCCGGCGCACGGCGGGGCGAACGAAGCGGCGCTCAACATGCTCGCCGAGATCGGTTCGGTCGAACGTATCCCCGAATACATCAAAAAGGCCAAGGACAAGAACGACCCGTTCCGACTCATGGGCTTCGGGCACCGCGTGTACAAGAACTACGATCCGCGCGCCAAGGTCATGCAGCAGACCTGCCACGAAGTGCTCGGCGAACTGGGCATCAAGGACGATCCGCTGCTCGAGGTGGCGATGGAGCTCGAGAAGATCGCCTTGTCCGACGAGTACTTCATCGAGAAGAAACTCTACCCGAACATCGATTTCTACTCGGGCATCACGCTCAAGGCCATGGGCTTCCCGACGACCATGTTCACCGCCCTGTTCGCGCTCGCGCGCACGGTCGGCTGGGTCGCGCAGTGGAACGAGATGATCGAGGATCCGAGCCAGCGTATCGGACGCCCGCGCCAGCTCTACACCGGCTACACCCAGCGCGATTACGTGCCGCTGGTCAAGCGCTGAGCACGCGGCTGGCGCGGATGGCCGACGAGTTCGCGAGCGCACGCGACGCGCGCTGGTTCGAGGATTACGTGCCGGGCTCGGCTTACGAGTTCGGCCGTTACCTGGTCGGCGAAGACGAGCTCGTCGACTTCGCGCGCCGCTACGACCCGCAGCCTTTCCATATCGATGCCGAGGCCGCCGCGCGCTCGCCGTACGGCGGCCTCATCACCAGCGGCTGGCACACCTGCGCGATCATGATGCGCATGATGGTCGATCACTTCGTGTCGAGCGTCGCCAGCCTCGGCTCGCCGGGTGTCGATGAAGTGCGCTGGATCAAGCCGGTGCGTCCCGGCGACACGCTACGCGTGCGCATCACCGTACTCGATGCGCGCGTGTCGCGCTCCAAGCCCGACCGCGGCCTGGTGCACTCGGGCATCGAGGTGCTCAACCAGGATGACGTCGTCGTGATGACGATGAAGACACTGGGATTCTTCCTGCGGCGCGACACGGCTCAGGCCTGAGCGCCACCGGCGATCCCTGGTGCCGCGCGCCACGCCCGTCCGAGGAAGCCGACCATGAAGATTGCCCGTTATGCCTATGCCGGCGCCACGCTCGTCGGGCGCGTCGATCCCGATGCCCGCAGCGTCACACCGCTCGATGTCGACCACGGCGCGCCCGACGTGGTCATCGATCTCATTGAACGGTTACTCGCCGGCAGCGCGGCGCAGGATGCCGGGCAGTCAATGCCGCTCGAGGCAGTCACCTGGCTGGCGCCGATCGTGCGACCGCGCAAGAACGTCCTGTGCATCGGCAAGAACTACCGCGCGCATGCCCAGGAGTTCAGCCGCAGCGGCTTCGACGCGTCGGCGCGTGGCGCCGCGGACGCCATTCCCGAGGCACCCATCGTCTTCACCAAGGCGCCGTGCAGCGTGGTCGGCGCCCATGACGACATCGTCGTACCGTGGGGGCTGACGCAACAGGTCGATTACGAGGGCGAGCTCGGCATCGTCATCGGCCGCCCCGGCCGGGCGATTCCTGCGCAGACGGCATGGGAGCACGTGTTCGCCTGCACCATCATCAACGACGTGACTGCGCGCGATCTGCAGGCAAGACACCGCCAATGGCACCTCGGCAAGTCGCTCGATACCTTCTGCCCGATGGGACCCTGGCTGACCACCGTCGACGAGGTCGACGCCGGCAATCTCACGCTCGAGTGCCGCGTCAACGGCGAACTGCGCCAGCAGGCCAGCACGCGCGACCTGATCTTCGACGTGCCGGCCATCGTCAGCACGATCTCGGCGAGCATGACGCTGGAGACGGGCGACATCATCGCGACCGGTACCCCCGCCGGCGTCGGCATCGGCTTCGACCCGCCCCGTTTCCTCGCCCACGGCGATCGCGTCGAGGTCACGATCAGCGGGCTTGGCCGGATCGAGAACCGGGTGGTGTGAGGCCGTGCTCGCAGGCAGGAACGGCATGACGCGATGCCGCACAACATGCGAAGATTGCCCCGCCAGGGGCGCCACGCGGCGTCGCCGGTCCCGTGAGAGGCTGCCAGGAGAATCTCTATAGTGAGCAAGAAACTGATCGATGTCGTTCGTCTACTGGTCATGCTGTGCTGCCTGCACGCACTCGCCGGGTGTGCGCCACTGACGGCCACCGGCGCTGCCGTGAGCGGCGACCGTCGCACCACCGGAACGGTCATCGACGACGAACAGATCGAGGGCAAGGCGGCCAAGTTCTTCTCCGCCGATGCCGAACTGGCGCAGGCTTGTCACATCAACGTCACGAGCTATAACCAGCAGGTCCTGCTGACCGGCGAATGTCCCACCACCGAGCTGCGCGCGAAGGCGGCCGACTACGCCAGCCGCGTGGCCAAGGTGCGGCACATCTTCAACGAGATCGCGATCGATGCGCCGAGCCCGCTCAGCTCGCGGACCAACGACGGCCTGATCACGACCAAGGCGCGCGCCAAGCTGCTTACCATCAAGGGCCTGCCCGAGAGCAACATCAAGGTCGTCACGGAGAACGGCGTGGTGTATCTCATGGGCCTGGTCGATACGGAATCCGGCAACGTCGCGACCGAGGCGGTGCGGACCATCGGTGGCGTTGCCAAGGTGGTCAAGCTTTTCGAGCATCCCTGACATGGCAGGCGCAGCCGCTCTACGCCGGGGCGGCTGCGCGAGCGACGGCAGCGCGGCGGCGAGGAGATCAGGCTCATAGGCATGCTGCGCGAGGACATCGAGGCGCTCGAGCAGAACGGCATCACGCGCATCGCGATGACGCGTCTCGGCGATCCGGACGTCATCCCGCTGTGGTTCGGCGAGGGCGACGAGGTTACGCCCGAGTTCATCCGCGAAGCCGCCAAGCAGGCGCTCGACGAGGGCTACACCTTCTATGGCCACATGCGCGGTCGCGCCGAGCTGCGCGAAGCGATCAAGCGCTACCTCGACGGGCTCTACGGCATCGACCTCGATCCCGCGCGCCTGACCGTGCCGGGCTCGTCGATGCTCGCCGTCACCATGGCCGCGCAGATGACCCTGACCACTGGCCCGCACGGCCTCATCGTCACGCCGCACTGGCCTAACATCGACCGCGCCTTCCGCGTCACCGGCGCGCACTTCGATACCGTTCGCCAGCGTAGCGGCGCGCATGGCTGGCACCTCGATCTCGACGACGTGCGCGCCGCGCTCAGGCCCGAGACGCGCGCACTGTTCGTCAACAGCCCGTGCAACCCGACCGGCTGGGTAATGTCTCGCGCCGAGCAGACAGCCCTGCTCGCGCTCGCCCGCGAGCACGGCTTCGTGATCATCGCCGACGAGGTCTATCACCGCACGGTGTTCGACGCGGACGTGGCACCGTCGTTCCTCCAGATCGCGTGCGACGACGATCCGTTGATCGTCATCAACGGCTTCTCCAAGGCCTACGCGATGACCGGTTGGCGCCTCGGCTGGATGGTCACGCCGTCCCGCTACGCGGAGCAGATGGCGGTGCTCTCAGAGTGCTTCAACACCAGCGCGCCTTCGTTCATCCAGCGCGCAGGGGTTGCCGCACTCGCCGCCGGCGAGGCCGACGTGGCTGCGCTGCGTGCGCAGTATCGCCGCGGGCGCGAATGCGTGGTGCAGATGCTCGGCGAGCATCCGCTGATCGAGCTGCCCTACCCGGAAGGGGCCTTCTATGCCTTCCCGCGTGTGCGCGGCCTGCGTTCGAGTCTCGCATTCGTGCGCGGCGTGCTCGACGAGGAGAACGTCGGGCTCGCGCCAGGCTATACCTTCGGCCCCGATAACGACGCCCATTTCCGCTTGTGCTACGCGCATTCGCCGGCCCGTCTGGAAGCAGCGCTCGCGCGGGTGCTGCGCTACCTCGAGCGGCACGCCGACGAGTTCGGCGACTGAATCCCGCGAATTGCTCAGTACGCCACGCGGCCGATGATTTCGAGGATTTCCTCGCGGTCCTGCTCGAACTGCGGGGAGAGCATGAGTTCCTCGCCGATGTGCGCCGGGTCCTCGTCGACCGCCCAGCCGGCCGGCTTGCTCACCGTCGCTTCGAACAGGGCGCCGCCCGGCGTGCGCACGTAGATGGAGTCGAAGTAGCCGCGATCCTTGACGTCGGACACGTCGGTATAGCCGAGTCCTTCGACGTAGGCCTTGTACTCCCGCTGCAGGTCGAGGCTGGCGATGTCGAAGGCGCAGTGGTGGACGGTGCCCTCGGCGAACGTCCACGTGCCCTGGTGCAGATCGGGTTCGGCGGTGACGTCGATGAGGCTGCCGCTGGCGCCCGCGCCCATCGCGTAGCGCACCGTCGCGCTCTCGTCGATACCACGCTCGCAACTCCAGGCTTCGCGGACGAAGTCGTCCATGACATCGGCATCACGCACGGTCACCTCGATGCCGTGCAGGCCATGGATCGCGGCGTCCAGCGGTACCCCTGCCTGGTCCCAGCCACGCCGCGGATCGTCGTCGACTTCGACCAGTTCGTAGGGGATGCCGCAGGGATGGGTGAAGGCGATGCGCCGTTCGCCCAGGCGCTCGGTCAGCGTCGCGGCGATGCCGTGCGCGGCCAGGCGCTCGAGCCAGTAGGCGGCCGCGCCCGCGGGCACGGCGAGCATCAACGTCTTGATCTGGTTACCGCCGCGCCGCCCCATGCGGCCGGTATGGCGCATCGGGAAGCTGGTCACGATAGCGCTGGGCGTGCCGTCGGCGTTGGCGTAGTAGAAGTGATAGATGGGTACCTTGCCGTCGTAGAGCAGGGTTTTCTTGACGCTGCGCAGGCCGAGCGTGCGGGTGTGAAAGTCGTAATCCTCCTGGGCGTCGCCCGTGCACAGCGTGATGTGGTGCAGGCAGTTCAGCTCTTTCATGGGATCCTCCTCCGGCGGCCGCGGGCTGGACCCGGGCGCGGGACGCGCGGCGGGCGGGGCGGGCCGTCGCCGCCATGGTAACTGCTCGCGTGGCGAAGCGTACCCCTAGAGCGGGGCCCACGCCGTCACGGCCGGTTCAGGGCCGCGGCGACCAGCCGGCGGCGATGGCGCGCGCGATGACGAGCTGCTGGATGTCGTTGGTGCCCTCGTAGATGCTGAGCACGCGCGCGTCGCGGTAGAGCTTCTCGACCGGGCAGTCGCGCAGGTAGCCCTGGCCGCCGTGCACCTGCAGCGCGGCCGAGGTGACGGCCTCGGCCATGCTGCTCGCCTCGGCCTTGGCCATGGACGCTTCGACCACGGCGTTCTCGCCGGCATCGACGCGCGCCGCGGCGTCGAGGGTCAAGGCGCGCGCCGCGGCGAGCCGCGTCGCCATGCGCGCGAGGCGGAAGCCGACGGCCTGGTGCTCGACGATGGCGCGACCGAAAGTTTCGCGTTCGCGCGCATAGGCCATGGCGTGTTCGAGCGCCGCGCGGGCGACGCCGATGGCCTGGGCGGCGACGCCGATGCGGCCGCCATTGAGATAGGCGAGCGCGATGCGATAGCCCTCCCCGGGGGCGCCGAGCAGGTGCTCGTCGCCGAGCTCGACGCCGTCTAGGGCGACTTCGCAGGTATCGCAGTTGCGATGACCGAGCTTGTCCTCGACCCGCAGCACGCGGTAGCCGGGCGTGTCCGTCGGGACCAGGAACGTGGAGATGCCGCGCTTGCCGGCGCGCGGTTCGGTGACCGCGACGACCAGTGCGAGGTGCGCGCTCTGCCCGGCGGTGACGAAGCGCTTCACGCCGTCGATGCGCCAGCCGTTCGCGCTGCGCCGCGCGCGCGTCGTGATCGCCGCGGCGTCGGAGCCGGCTGCGGCCTCGGTCAGCATGAAGCAGGCGCGCAGCCTGCCGGCGGCGAGTGGAGCGAGCCAGCGCGCATGCTGGGCCGCGCTGCCGTGGTCGCGCAAGGCGGCACACACGGGGGAGTTGCTGACATTGACGAGGTTGGTCACTCCGCAGTCACCGGCGGCGAGTTCTTCGGTGATGCGCGCATAGGTCCGCATGTCGACGCCGCTACCGCCCGACTCGCGCGGCACCAGCAGGCCGAAGTAGCCGAGGTCGCCGAGCCGGGTGAGTATCGTTTCGGGTACGCCCTCTCCGGCGCGCTCCCACGCACCGGCGTGCGGCGCGATCTCGCGAGCAACGAAATCTCGCGTCGCGTCGATGAGCTGGCGTTCTTCGATGCCGGGCGGCATTGGGCCGGGTGCGCCCCGGTGGTCGTCCACGAAGAGGTTCCGCCGAGTGCTAGCGGGGCAGGGCGCCGCGCTCAGCGCACGATGGTCACCGGGCAGGGCGCATGGTTGGCGACCGCGTTGCTGACGCTGCCGAGCAGAACGCGCTTGATCCCCGAGCGTCCGTGCGAACCGATGACGATCAGGTCGACTGCCTCGCGCTCCGCGTAGCCGCAGATCTCTTCCGCCGCGTGTCCCCAGCGCTGCAACAGCATGGGCGGGGCGGCGAGTTCGCCGAGCGCCGCCGCGGTCTCCGGCAGTTCCTTCTCCGCGACGCGCTTCTCGAGCGAGGCCCGGACTTCGTCGATCGACATCGAGCCCCAGGGCGCGGCCGCCGGGTACTCGCCCGAACCCCACGCGTGGGGCATGAGAATCTCCTCGCTCTGCACCAGGAGCACGCTCACCCGGGCGCCGAGCGCGCGTGCCAACTCACCGGCGACACCGGCTGCTTTGCGCGAACCCTCCGAGCCGTCGGTGGCGACGAGCACGTGCTTGATACTGGTCATGTGTTTCCCCTGTTGTCATGTTGGCGGGCGGTCGCTGCGCTACGAAGCGGGCGCGAGCACCTCCCCCGGTGTCTACGAGAACGATTCTACGACCATCGGGACGGTCAGCGGGTTCCGGCCATGGCCGCGTCGCGCTCAGGGTGTCCCGTCGTCGAGCGGCAGCGCGGCGGCAACGCTGGCGAACTGTTCGGCCAGCGACCCGTCCAGCGCCTGCGGCGATACGGTGTCGAGCACTTCGCCGAGGCGTCGTTCGAGCAATAGCCGCAGCCGGTAGCGCGCGCGTTGCTCGAGCACCGCTTCGCGGTTGCCCGAGTCGACGAGCCAGGCCTGGTGTGCATCGATGGCTGCCGACAGGTCGGTGATCGTGTCGGCATCGTGAATCGAGGTCAGCACCACCGGCGCTGCCCAGCCGCCGTGCGACCCGACCAGCGCCTGCACGCGCTGGATCTCGGCGGCGAGCTGCTGCGCCCCGGGCAGCTCGCACTTGTTGATGACGTAGAGGTCGGCGAGTTCCATCATGCCGGCTTTCATGGCCTGCACGGTGTCGCCCGAGCCCGGCATCAATACCAGCGCGAGGGTATCGACCTGGCTGCGCACGGCATGCTCGGCCTGGCCGACGCCGACGGTCTCGAGCACGAGCTCGTCGAAGCCCGCGGCGGCCAGGGTTTCGAGCAGTTCGGGCAGGTTCTCGGCCAGCCCGTCGCTGCTCGAGCGCGACGCGATCGAGCGCAGGTAGAGGTTCTCCGCCCCGGCGAGTTCGTCGAGCCGGATGCGATCGCCGAGGATGGCGCCACCGCTCACGGGGCTGGACGGGTCGACCGCGAGCATGCCGACGCGGCGCGCCTGCGCGCGCAGCAGGCCGAGACGCCCGGCGAGGCTGCTCTTGCCGACGCCCGGCGCCCCGGTCAGGCCGATGCGCGGCACCGTCGAGGGCGCCGCCGGGGCCAGCGCCAGCACCTCGGCGACGCTGGCGTCGGCCAGCCGGCTCAGGCGCCGGCCGAGCTCGCGGCGCGTCAGCGTATCGTTCACGCGCGCCTCACCCGAGCGCCGCGGCGAGCGCCGCGATGACCTCGGCCAGCGGTTGGTCACTGGTATAAATGCCGCGCACGCCGAGCGCCGCGAGATCCGCATGGTCCTCCTGCGGCACCGTGCCCCCGACGAACACGGCGATGTCGGCGGCATCCTCCGCGCGCAGGCACTCGACGACCTGGCGTACCAGCTCACGGTGACTGCCGGAGAGAATCGACAGGCCGACCGCGTCGACGCCCTCGTCGACGGCGACCCGCGCAATCTGTTGCGGGCTCTTGCGCAGCCCCGTGTAGATGACTTCGGCACCGGCGTTGCGCAGCGCCAGCGCGACGACCTTGGCGCCGATGTCGTGGCCGTCGAGCCCGGGCTTGGCGACGAGAATGCGTTTGCCGCGCAGCGGGGTGGTCGTGCCGCCGTTGCCGGCCGCGGTTGCGGTGCTGGTGTTCATAAGCGTACGGGCTCCTGGAACTCGCCCCACTGCGCCTTCATCCGCTCGACCATCTCGCCGACGGTGACGTAGGCATGGCAGCAGTCGACGAGGTAGGGCATGAGGTTCTCGTCATCGCTGGCCGCGGCGCGTCCCAGTGCGGCCAGCGTGCGCTCGGCGGCGGCGGCGTCGCGGGTATCGCGGATGCGTTCGTATTTCTCGAGCACCCGCGCGGCGGCGTTGGGGTCGACCTGGAAGGTCTCACCGACGCCGCGCTCGCTGTCGTCGCGCGCGAAGAAATTCTGTCCGACGATGACGGTATCGCCGCGATCGACTTTCTGCTTGCGCTCGAGCGCGCGCTCGGCGATGCGCATCTGCAGCCAGCCGTCTTCGATCGCTTTCTCGACGCCGCCGTAGTCGTCGATCTCCTGCATCACCGCCGCGATGCCGTCCTCCATCTGGTTGGTCAGGTGCTCGACGACGTAGCTGCCGCCAAGGGCGTCGACGGAGCGGCCGATGCCCGACTCGTAGGCAAGGATCTGTTGCGTGCGGAGCGCGATCTCGGCCGAGGTCTCGGTCGGGATCTGGAACGCTTCGTCGTACGCGCAGGTGAAGATCGACTGCGCGCCGCCGAACACTGCGGCCATGGTCTCGACCGTCACTCGCACGATGTTGTTCAGCGGCTGTGGCGCGACCAGCGATGAACCGCCGCAGACGACGCCGAAGCGGAACATCAGCGCTTTCTCGTCGGTGACTCCGTAGCGCTCGCTGAGCAGCTTCGCCCACAAGCGGCGGCCGGCGCGGAACTTGGCGATCTCTTCGAAGAAGTCCTGGTGCACGTAGAAGAAGAACGAGAGCCGCCGCGCGAACTTGGCGATGTCGCCGCCACGACGTTCGAGTTCGTCGACGTAGGCGAGGCCGTTGGCGAGCGTGTAGGCCATTTCCTCGATGGCGGTCGCGCCCGCATCGCGCACGTGGGCGCCGGCGATGCTGATCGGGTTGAAGCGCGGCGTGGCCTGGTTGGCGAACAGGATGCTGTCGGCGATGAGGCGCATCGACGGCCGTACCGGGAAGATCCAGGTGCCGCGCGCGACGTACTCCTTGAGAATGTCGTTCTGTATGGTGCCGGTCAGCTTCTCGCGCGGCACGCCGAGCTTGTCCGCCGTCGCGAGATACATCGCGTAGATGATCGCGGCCGTGCCGTTGATGGTGAACGAGGTCGAGATCGCGCCGAGGTCGATGCCGTCGAACAGGATCTCCATCTCGGCGAGATTCGACAGTGAGACCCCGACCTTGCCAACCTCCGGGCGCGCCATCGGATCGACGGGGTCGTAACCGCACTGCGTGGGCAGGTCGAGGGCAACCGATAGCCCGGTCTGCCCCTGTTCGAGCAGGAAGCGGTAGCGCGCATTGGTGTCCTCGGCGGTGCCGAAGCCGGAATACTGGCGGATGGTCCAAAGCCGTCCCTGGTAGCCATCGGCGAAGATGCCGCGGGTGAAGGGCATCGCGCCCGGCTCGCCGATGCGGCCGGGGTCGACCAGCTCGGGACCGGCGCGCAACGGGACTTCGAGGCCGGCCATGGTGTGCGTACCGAGACGCGGCTTGGGGGTGGGGCTACTCATGGATACCTCTGTGTTGGTTTGCGGTGGATGTGGCGGGCACACGGACGCTGCCTGGCATGGGCGGGGCATGGGCGGGGTATCGCGTGCGGTTCACGGCGCGCTGGCATCGTTCAGTTCGGCGACGGCCTGCCGGAGCGCCGCCACGTGTGCGGCGAGCGCGGCCTCCATGCGCGGCAGCGGCCCCGCGATGGCGACGCCGCACAGCGTCTGGCCGAGCGCCAGCGGTGCTGCGACCGCCATCACGTCGGCGACGTTCTCGCCGCGGGTCAGGTAGTAGCCCCGCGCCTGCGATCGGGCAAGCTCGGTACCGAGCACGTCGCGCGCGGTCAGCGTGTGCGCGGTGATTGCGGGCAGCTCGTGGGCGTCGAGCCAGGCGGTCAGCGCCGGCGCGTCCAGTGCGCCAAGCAACACCTTGCCGATCGCGCTCGAATGCAGCGGCTTCTGCGCGCCGGCGCGCGCCGAATAGCGGATCGACTGGGCGCTTTCCAGTACCAGCAGGTACTGCACGGCGTCACGCTGACGGGTGCCGAGGATTACCGTCTCGCCGGTTTGTTCGCGCAGGCGCGCGAGGCGCGGTTCGAGCCGTGCGCCGATCGGATCGTGCGCACGAATGGTTTCGGCGAGGTCGCTCAGACGGCGCGTCGGGTAGAGCCCGCGGCCGTCGAGCTGACACAGATAGCCGGCATCCTCGAGCGCGCGCAGCGCGGCATGGCAGGTCGATACCGGCAGCTGCGCCGCCCGGGCGAGTTCCGACAGCGAAAGCGGACGCTTGAGTGATTCGAACGCTTCGAAGATGTCGAGCGCGCGCAGAGTCGAGCGCGGGCGTGGCGGTGCACCGAGGTTCGTTGCGGGCAGGGCAGGCATCGTTTTATTCATGATACGGAAAATATTTTCTACCACAGGAAAGGGCTCGGAGGGAACCGCTGCGGTGCGGCGCTGTCTCCGGCGCTGCCTCGAAACGTTGCTGGCGCACGGCATCGATGCGGGACCTGCACGGCGAGCGCGCGCCTCGCGCCGGCGTCGCCACACGCTGCGCAGCGGCCCGGCAGTGCCGCCTGCCGCGTGGAAAATCCGTTGACGCCGCCCGCCGTGCTCCGGGCATGCCGCCTAAGCTACTGACGGGTATGGATAAATCCGTCCAGCAGCACGGCCGACCGGCCGACTGAGATGTCAGCCGCTTTTACACCTACGTTCGTGATTCACCCGCCACGCACGAAGAAATCGGCGCCGGATCAGTTGCTTACCTGGATGGCGCGATTATTGCTGCGGTGCAGTTGCCGGTGGCGGAGGCACGAGTGGAACTCGTGCTGCCGGACCGGCCGGAGGCGTTCCGCGTCGTGCGTGCACGGCGGACCGGGCGCGACCGCGCAACGAAGGCTGATCCTAAGGAATCGATCCATGAGCTATCGCAATCTGTCCCTCTCCCTGTTCGGCGGCGCACTGTTCGCCGTGCTCTCGAGCGGCGCTTTCGCCGCGACCGAGAATCTAGCCGTCGACAACGGCAGCGTCGCCACGGCGCAGGACGTCGATCCGTTCGGCGCCGAGAACGTGATCAACGTGTTCGGCTTCCGCGGCAGCGTGCTCGGCGGCCTCATCGTCGACAATTCCGACGCGGACTTCTACAGCTTCACCGTCGCCGACAACACGCGCATCACGCTTGCCGTGAATACCCCGGAGGGGCCGCAGTTCGACGATGACCCGGTCGTCGCGCTATACGATCTCGGCGGTGCCCAGCTCGCCGTCAACGATGACGGTGGCCCCGGCTTCGATTCGTTGCTGAGCTATGACGCTCTGCTCGCCGGGACCTACGTCGCGGCCGTTTCGGGCTTCGCCGATTTCGATTTCACGGGCGGGGGCAGCACCGACTTCTCCTACCAGCTGCAGATAACGGCCGCGCCCGTGCCGCTGCCCGCGCCGCTGGTGCTGCTCGGCAGCGTAGTGGCGCTGTTCGCGGTGCGTCGACGCCAGGACTGAAATCGTTGGTCGCCGCGCTGACGCGCGGCACGCGATCCTGACAGCCGCGTGGGTCCGGTTCACGAGCGCGACAGCGGCTCACCGAAGCGGGCCCGCAGCGGCCGCCGGACCGCGCGGTCGCGCTTCCGCGCGGGCTTGTGCTCAGTCGCCGTACGCCGCCGCGTCGGATTCCTCCGTTGCCACGGGGCCGTCGGCGAACAGTCCCGGTTGACGCTGGTCCTGGTCGCGCACCTGGAAATTGCTGAGCCCGGTGCCGACCAGGCGATAACGCGTGGAGCGCGGCAGGTCGACGCGTGCGAGCAATGCGCGCGAGAGGGCCGCGAACTCTTCCACGCTGGCTGGCGGCAGCGGCGGCGTGTGACTGCGGGTCAGTAGTTGGAAATCGCTGGTCTTGAGCTTGACGACGACCGTGCGCGGTTCACGCCGGCTGCGGTCGAGGCTGCGCCACACGCGCGCGGCGAGCTCGTCGAGCGGCTCGGCCAGCTGATCGAGTGTGCGATCGGCTTCGAAAGTCGTCTCCGCCGACAGCGATTTGCGTTGCTGGCGCGGCTGCACGGAACGCGTGTCGATGCCGCGCGCCAGATCGTGCAGGCGCGCGCCGAACTTGCCGAAGCGCGCGGCAAGTTCGGCCAGCGGGCGCTGCCGCAGCTCGCCCACCGTGTGGATGCCGAGGGCTTCGAGCGCGCCACAGGTCGCGCGGCCGACGCCCGGCAGCTTGCCGACCGGCAGCGGAGCGAGAAAGGTCAGCACCTCGTGCGGCTGGATGACGAACAGCCCGTCGGGTTTGCGCCAGTCGGACGCGATCTTGGCCAGGTACTTGGCGGGCGCCACCCCGGCTGAAGCGTTGAGACCCGTTTCGCCCTTGATATCGGCACGGATCGCGCGCGCGACCTGGGTCGCGGTCGCGAGCCCGCGCTTGTTGGCGGTCACGTCGAGGTAGGCTTCATCCAGCGAGAGCGGTTCGATCAGATCCGTATAACGCGCGAAGATGGCACGCACCTCGACCGACACCGCACGGTAGCGCACGAAATCGGGCGGCACGAACACCGCGTGGGGACACAACCGCTCGGCCCGTGCCGCCGGCATCGCGGAGTGGATGCCGAACCGGCGCGCCTCGTAGGAGGCGGCGCAGACCACCGAACGGCGTCCGCGCCAGGCCACCACCACGGGTCGTTCGCGCAGCGCCGGATCGTCACGTTGTTCGACCGACGCGTAGAACGCGTCCATGTCGACATGGACGATCTTGCGCAGCGGCGGTACGCACGCGCTCATCGCAGCCCGCGTCCGCGCCGCCGCCACGTGCGCGTCGTCACCCCGCGGCGCGGGCGGCGTGGTCGCTGCTTGGACGATGGTTTTCGCTGCCGCATGGTTATCGCGTACCGGCCACGGCGCACATGCCGCTCGGGGTTGCTGCATGGGACCGCGACGGAGCGCAGCTTGTCAACACGCGCAACGCCGGCCTGTCGCCGCCTGTGCCGCGGCCGTGCCGGTCTCAGTTGCGCGTCAGGTTGCGGATCGAACTCGCCGACAGGCTGCGTTCGCGCGCGAGCAGGGCTTCGGCGGACTCCGCCGGCAGGGGTTTGGAGAACCAGAATCCCTGTGCCATGCAGCATTTCAGCTCGCGCAGGTTCTGTGCCTGCTCCTGCGTCTCGACGCCTTCGGCGATGACGTTCATGTCGAGTACGCGGCCGAGATTGACCAGGGCGTCGACGATGCGTCGATCACGGCTCCCCTCGCGTGCGGCGGAAACGAACGAGCGATCGATCTTGAGCGTGTCGTAGGCGAACAGGTTGAGGTAGCTGAGCGAGGAATAGCCGGTACCGAAATCGTCGAGATGCAGTTTCACCCCGACCTTCTGCAGGGCCGAGAGCTCGCGCAAGGTCTCGGCTTCGTGCTCGAGCAAGGCGTTCTCCGTAATCTCGAGATGCAACGCCGAGGGCGTGAGACCTACTTCCTCCAGGACACGCACGGTACGCTGTGCGAAGTCCGGATCGGAGAACAATCGCGTCGAGACGTTGACGCTGATCGACAGGTCGTCGAAGGTCGGATCGCTCTGCTGCCAGGCACGCGTCTGGCGGCAGGCTTCGCGCATGATCCACCAGGTCAGCGCACCGATCGTGCCGCTTTCTTCGGCGAGCGGGATGAAGTCGTCCGGGCCGATCAGGCCGCGTACGGGGTGGAACCAGCGCATCAGGGCTTCGAAGCCGACCACGCGCATGTGTTCGAGCGAGACGATCGGCTGATAATAGACGGCCAGCTCGCCGCGCGAGATCGCCGAACGCAGGTCCGTTTCGAGCTCGAGCCGTTGCAGCGCCGTTTCGTGCATGAAGCTGTCGAACACGGCGTAGGAGCCGGCGCGGCGGCGCTTGGTGCGGTACATGGCGAGGTCGGCGTCGCGCAGCAGGTCGCCCGAGCGTTCGTATTTCACGTCGCTGAGCGCGATGCCGATGCTCGCCGTGGCGAAGATTTCCTTGTCGGCGATGACGAACTTCTGCGACAGCAGTTCGTGCACGCGCTCGGCGACGCGGGTCGCCTCGCTGAGATTGGCGACATCGTTGAGCAGGATCGCGAACTCGTCACCGCCGAGCCGGGCGACCGAGTCGCCCGGGCGCAGGAACATGCCGAGGCGCCGTCCGAACTCGATCAGCAGCTCGTCGCCGGCGGCATGACCGAGGCTGTCGTTGATCGCCTTGAAGCGGTCGAGATCGAGGAACAGCACGGCAAACTTGCGGTTGCGATCGCGCCGGTGCTGGCGCATCGCCAGATCGAGGCGGTCGAGGAACAGATTACGGTTGGGCAGGCCGGTCAGGGCGTCGTGCAGGGCTTCGTGCACGAGCATCGCCTCGGTCGACTTGCGGTCGCTGATATCGGATAGCGAACCGGCGATGCGCACGGCTCGGCCGTGCTCGTCGCGTACCGCGAGGCCGCGCGCGAGAACCCAGATCTGCTCGCCCGCGGTATTGCTCATGCGGCACTCGTATTCGAAATGCGGTGTCTCGCCGTCGAGATGCGCCTGCAGGGCTTTGCGCAGACCGGTCTGGTCGTCACTCTCGATACGATCCAACCAGGTCGACGGCTCGGGCCGTATCTGCTCGGGCGTCAGGCCCAGCAGGTCCAGCCAGCGCGGCGAGTAATAAACGTGATCGGTCTCGAGGTCCCAGTCCCAGATGCCATCGCGCGCGCCGGCGACCGCGAGCGCGAAGCGCTTCTCGCTCTCGCGCAGGCGCAATTCCGCCCCCTTGCGCGCCATCGCGTAGCGGATCGCGCGGGCCAGCAGGTCGGCGGTGATGTGACGCTTGATGAGGTAATCCTGGGCGCCTTCGCGTACCAGCTCGGTGGCGGTGCGTTCGTCCTCGACGTTGGTCAGGATGACGACCGGCACGGTATCGCAGGCCGCCGCCACGCGCGTGAGGTTGCTGACGCCGTGACCGTCGGGCAGGTTGAGGTCGAGCAGGACGATGTCGTAGCGTTCTTCGCGCAGGCGTTCGAGTGCCTGCGCGATGCGCTGATGGTGTTCGATCTCCCCGGCGGTGTAAGCCGATTGCGCGAGCTGGCGGCGGATCAGCTCGGCCTCGATGCGGTCGTCCTCGATCATCAGGATGCGCAGCGGTGTCGACTGGCTTGACATGTTTCTCCCCGGGCCGGTTTCAGGCGAGGCGCGTCATTTGACCGGGCGGAAGTGGCAGGTCGATGACGACCACGCTGCCGCTCTCCGCGCCGCTTTCAAGGCGGATCGTACCTCCATGTCGTTCGATGATGCGCCGGCACAGCGCGAGGCCGATGCCGGTGCCCGGATACTCGTCGTGAGTGTGCAGGCGCTGGCCCATCTCGAACACGCGCTCGCGGTGGGCGGGCGCAATGCCGATACCGTTGTCCTGAACCTCGATGCGCCAGCGGCCTTGCTCTTCACGCGCCACGATGCGCACCTCGGGCCGCGCCCGCCCGCGGAACTTGAGCGCATTGCCGACCAGGTTCTGGAACAGGTGCACCATCTGGTAGGCATCGCCGACGATCGACGGCAGGCGCTCGGCGTAGACCTGCGCTTCGTTCTCGTCGATGCTCGCGCGCAGATTGTCCAGGGCCTCGTCGAGGCATTGGTTCAGATCGACCAGGCCCGGACGTTCGTCGCGGGCGGAGACCGCGAGGTATTCGAGCATGCTGTCGAGCATGTTGCTGGCGCGCTCGGCGCAGGTATGCAGTTGCTCGAGCGTGCGGGCGTCGCCGCGCGGCGCGGTCTTGCCGCCGGCCTCACCGAGCTGACGGGCGAGGCGCATGATCTGCTGCATGGGCTGGCGCAGGTCATGGGAGAAGACCAGCGCCATGTCGTGCGCTTCGCGGCTTGCGGCATCGTTCGCGTGACCCGCCGCGGCCGGGGTGGCGGCCGGCGGTGCGAGCAGGCAGCCCAGCAGGCTGCCGTCGCTACCGCGCCGCAGAACGAGCGAGCCGGCAGGACCGTGCGCATTGTCGGCCAGCGCGATCGTGCACGCGGTGTCGTCACCGGAGAGGAAGTCTCGCAGCGCGTCGCCGGCGTCGGCGTCGAGGCAATGGGCCGAGAGCGGGGTGTTGACGAGCTTCGCCGCGGCGCTGCCGAGACACCCGGCGAAGCTCGTGCTGGCCGCGACGATGGTGCCGCTGGCGTCGGCCCGCACCGCCGGCACCGGCAGTGCGTCGAGCGTTGCCGGAGCCACCGATGGCGTCGCTGCCGCGCGCTCGAGGGCGGCGCCGAGTACCTCGGGCAGGGCCATGAAGCCGCTGCTGCTCTTGCGCACGATGCCGGCGCAGGCGCGTCCCGGGTTGAGGCAGGCGCCGACGACGTCGCGTTCGTGGCCGAACAGCACGACCGCGGCAGCCGGCCAGCGGTCCCGCAGCAGCGCCTGGACCTTCTCGCTGCCGGCCCAGCCAAGCACCGGTGCCAGCACGATGGCATCCGGACGCGTAGCGCTCAAAGCGTCGGCCAGCGTCGCGGTTTCGGTCACGGCGACGAGCGTGGCGTCGGCGAACCGGTCACGCAGCAGCCGCGCGGCGAGCTCGATGTCCGCCGCGCTGTCGTCGACGAGCAGGATCCGCAGCGCGTCGTTCATGAGCGCAGACACGCACCTGGCGGCAGCTCGCTGCGACACGGCCGCACGCGCGCGGCGACCGTGCCGGCCCGCCGTGGCCGCACGATGACCGCTGCGTGGCGCACGCAGCTGTGCTGACGATCTGTCCGCATGGAATCGGTTCCTCGGGGCGTGCGCCGGAATGGTTACGTTGCTCGCGATGTCTGCCCTCCAGCGGCTTGCTGGCGTCCGGCTCGAAGTTTCGCGGCAGCGGTCCTTGCGACACGCAGTCAGGCCTGCGATGCGCTGATTCGCTCGCAGATGACGCGAGCGCACATCGACTATCCCCCAATTGGGGCAATTGTGGTGCGCGCTCGTGGAAAGCACAAGCTGCAGGCCTGTTACAGAGTGTAGGGAATGTCAACAATGGTCGGCTTGGCGCAAGCGGAAGCGCTGAATCTTGCCGGTCGCGGTCTTCGGCAGCATTTCGATGAAATCGATCCAGCGCGGATACTTGTAGGGCGCGAGGCGATCCTTGACGTGCAGCTTCAGCGCTTCGGCCAGTGCGTCACCCGGCTGATGGCCTGCCTTGAGCACGACGAAAGCGCGCGGTTTGACCAGGCCCGCTGCATCGCGCTGGCCAATGACGGCGGCTTCGAGCACGGCTTCGTGCGCGATCAGCGCGGCTTCGACCTCGGTCGGTGAGACGTAGATGCCGCCGACCTTGAGCATGTCGTCGCTGCGCCCGCAGTAGACGTAGTAGCCGTCGTCGTCCTGGCGGTACTTGTCGCCGGTGCGCGTCCAGCGTCCGGTAAACGTGGCCCGCGATTGCGCTCGACGGTTCCAGTAATGCGCCGCGGCGGTCGGTCCGGCGACGTGCAGCTCGCCGATCTCGCCCGGTGCGACGGCTGCGCCGTCCTCGTCGACGATGCGCAACTCGTAGCCATCGACCGCGCGCCCGGTCGTGCCATAGCGAACCTCGCCGATACGGTTGGAAAGGAAGATGTGCAGCATTTCCGTCGAGCCGATGCCGTCGAGGATGTCGATGCCGAAATGCGCCCGCCAACGAGTCCCGAGATCGGCCGGCAGTGCCTCGCCGGCGGACGTGCACAGGCGCAGCGAAAGCGTTTCGGGTGCGGGCAGCTCCGGGTGCGCGAGCAAGCCGGCGTAGAGGGTCGGCACGCCGAAGAATAGCGTTGGCTGGTGCTCGACGAGGCGCGCGTAGACCGCCTCGGGCGTCGGCCGTTCGGCCATCAGCACGGTGGTCGCACCGACGCTGAGCGGGAACGACAGGGCATTGCCGAGGCCGTAGGCAAAGAACAGCTTGGCCGCCGAGAACACCACGTCGTCCGCGTCGATGCCGAGGACCGGGCGCGCGTAGAGTTCGGTCGTCAGGGCGAGCGAAGCGTGCACGTGCACGGTGCCCTTGGGGCGGCCGGTCGAGCCCGAGGAATAGAGCCAGAAGCAGGGTTCGTCACTGCAGGTCGCGGCCACCGCGTCGTCGCCACGCGCCTGCGCCAGCAGCCCGGATAGTTCGTCCTCTTCGCCACCGGCGAGAATCAGGCGCGCCAGTCCCGGGACTCCATCGCGCGCGCCGTCGAACTGCGCGGCGAGCGGGGCCGAGACGACGGCAACGCGCGCGCGGCTGTCGTCGAGCAGGTAGCGGTAGTCGTCGGCAGTCAGGAGGGTGTTGGCGAGCACCGGCACGACGCCGGCGCGGATGGCGCCGAGAAACATCACCGGCAGCGCGAAGCTGTCGTGCATGGCAAGCAGCACGCGCTGCTCGGGCGTGACGCCGAGGTCGCGCCACAACGCCGCGGCGCGGCGCACCTGGTCGTCGAGTTCGCCGTAGGTGTAACGGCCATGGTCATCGATGTAGGCGAGCTTGTCGGCGCGCCCGGCGGCGAGGTTGCGCTCGACCAGATCGGCGGCGGCGTTGTAGGGCCGCGGCGCTGCGTCCGCCGCGGCCTGACCCGGGCCCATCAGAACTCGGGCGCGAGCGTCAGGCGAATGCCGTCCAGCTCGTCGACGTAAGGTACCTGGCAGGCGAGGCGCGAGTGGTCCCGGTAGTGGCCGGAATCCTCGACCATCACCTGTTCGTCCGTCGCGCGCGGCGCGAGCCGGGCGGCCCAGTCCGCGTCGACATAGACGTGGCAGGTCGAACAGATGCACTGGCCGCCGCAGATCGCCTCGATCGGCAGCCCGCCGTCGCGCAGGATCTCCATCAACGTATGGCCTTCGCGTGCTTCGAGCCGATGCTCGGCGCCTTCGCGGTCGGTTGCGATCACGGTACCCATGGACGTCACAGCTTCACGTAGGGAAATTCGATCGGCTGATTATTGATGCCGATACGCGGTTGCGCAATCCACGACGCGAAGCGGCCCGGTTCGGTGACCTGCTGCATCAGCGACTGCACGTACTCGTGGTCCACCGGCGACGGCAGCCAATCGTACTCGTGGGCGGCCCAGGTCGCGGCGTCGACGACCTTGCCCTGCGGCGTTACGTGGGCGCCCGAGAAGACGCCGATCTGGCGGTGGAAAGCGCGGTGGGGCAGCGTAATCTCGAAATCGATCCCGGCGTCCTTGATCAGCTTGTTCCAGCGATCGACGCCACGCTGGCAATCGGTGATGTAGTCGTCACGCAGGCGCTCGTTGATCGCAGTCAGCGCCGGCACGTCCTGCTGGCGCAGCTCGCCGTCGACGAAATCGGTGACGCTGTACGGGGAGTCCTTGAGGACGTGGTCGTCCTTGATGCGCGCTTCCATGTAGCGGCCCTTGAGCCCCTGGGTGAAGTAGTTCGCGGCATTGGTCGATTGTTCGGCGCCGAACAGATCTTCCGACACGCTGAAGTGGAAGTTGACGTACTTCTGGAGCGTCGGCAGATCGATCGCGCCGAACTTGCGGACGTCGTCCGTCCGATGTTCGCGCATCACGTCGCAGGCACGTTGAATCACGCGCGCCACGCCCGTCTCGCCGACATACATGTGGTGCGCCTCTTCGGTCAGCATGAACTGGCAGGTGCGCGCGAGCGGGTCGAACGCGGACTCGGCCAGCGAGGCAAGCTGGTACTTGCCGTCGCGGTCGGTGAAGTAAGTGAACATGTAGAACGACAGCCAGTCCGGCGTGCGTTCGTTGAACGCGCCGAGTATGCGCGGCTTGTCCGGATCGCCCGAGCGGCGCTCGAGCAGCTCCTCGGCCTCTTCACGGCCGTCGCGACCGAAGTGCGCCATCAGCAGGTAGACCATCGCCCACAGGTGACGCGCCTCCTCGACGTTGACCTGGAACAGGTTGCGCATGTCGTACAGCGAGGGCGCCGTGGCGGCGAGGATACGCTGCTGCTCGACCGAGGCCGGCTCGGTATCTCCCTGGGTGACGATCAGCCGGCGCAGTGGCCCGCGGTACTCGCCCGGCACTTCCTGCCACACCGGCTCGCCCTTGTGCTCACCGAAGTTGATGGTCTTCTCGTCGCGGTTGTTCTCGGCCAGGAAGATGCCCCAGCGGTAGTCCGGCATCTTGACGTGATCGAACTGCGCCCAGCCGTCCTTGTCGACGCTGATTGCGGTGCGCAGGTAGACCGCCTTGTCCTGGTACTGGTCGGGACCGTGGTTACACCACCAGTCCATGAACTTCGGATGCCAGGCCTCGAGCGCGCGCTTGAGGCGCCGGTCCGAGGCGAGGTCGACGTTGTTCGGGATGAGTTCGCTGTAATCCACCTGGGCCATGTCGGGTTTCCTCCGCCGCTACACGCGGCGCTTGTCGTACTGTGGGCGTTCGCCGGTGCCGTAGAGCACCAGTGCCCCTTTCTCGCCGACCGCGTTGGGGCGCTGGAAAATCCAGTTCTGCCATGCGGACAGGCGCGCGAAAATCTTCGATTCCATCGTTTCCGGGCCGGGGAAGCGGATGTTCGCTTCGAGCCCGCTCAGCGCGTCCGGCGAGAATCCGGCACGTGCCTCGACGAGGATGCGCAGCTCGTCCTCCCAGTCGATGTCGTCGGGAATGAACGTGACCAGGCCGAGTTCCTCGGCCCGCGCGGCATCGAGCGGTTGCGCGGTCAGGGCTTCGAGACGCGCGACCGCGTCGGGGTCATCGAGCGAGCGCGCTTCGAGCCGGGTCAGGCCGTTGACCATGCGCAGGCGCCCGAAATTCGCCGCCGACAGCGCGACGCTCGCCGGCGGGCGTTCGTCGTCCTCGAACTGGCCGTCGAGCATGAAGCTCTGATCGGCGGCGAGCACCAGTTCGAGCAGGGTGCCGGCGAAGCAGGAGCCCGGGTCGACGGCCGCGATGAGCGAACGCGCGGACACGTCGATGCGCTTGAGCACGCGTTGCGCGAACAGGCGCACCTCGCGCACGAACCAGTTTCCGGCGTGGGCTTCGAGCAGGGCGTCGGCGGCCAGCACGCGCGCGACGTCGCCTTCGCTCTTGAACATCCAGCTGCCGATCTCCGCTTCGTTGAAGCGCAGGTGCAGCACGGCGTCGTCGAGTTCGCGCATCAGCGCCAGCGGCCAGAACGCCGCACCCTGGGCGAGTATCCCGTCGAGGTCCGCCGGCAGCTCGTCGCGGGGGCCGCGCAACGTGAAGGTCGCCAGGCGCGTGGCACGATCGAGGCGCACCTCGAGGTGCTCGTAGTGGAGCGCGTCGGCCTCGATGCGGCGTGCGAGCGCGGTGAGTGCGATGCCGCTGGCGTCGCCCGGACGATCGCTTGCGGCCGCGAGTTCGCCGGCGCGGGCGTCGACCGCCGCGTCGAAAGCCGAGGAAGGCACGATGCGATCGACCAGGCGCCAGTCGAGCGCGCGCTTGCCACGGATCCCTTCCTCGATGGTGCAGAAGAAGTCGGCGCGGTCGCGGCGCACGTGGCGCTTGTCGACCAGGCGGGTCAGGCCGCCGGTGCCGGGCAGCACGGCGAGCAGCGGCAACTCGGGCAGCGACACCGCGCTGGCGCCGTCGTCGGCGAGGATGATCTCGTCGCAGGCCAGCGCCAGCTCATAGCCACCACCGGCGCACGAACCCTTGACGGCGCACAGGAAGCCCAGGCCCGAACCGGCGCTGGCATCCTCGATGCCATTGCGCGTCTCGTTGGTGAACTTGCAGAAGTTGACCTTGTGCGCATGCGTGGCCCGGCCGAGCATCTTGATATTGGCGCCGGCGCAGAAGACGCGCTCGTTCTTCGAATGCACGACCACGCAGCCGACCGCCGGGTGCTCGAAGCGCAGCCGCTGGATGGCGTCGTAGAGCTCGATGTCGACGCCCAGGTCGTAGGAGTTCAGCTTGAGTTCGTAGCCGTCGCCGATCGTCGCCTGCTCGTCGACGTCGAGACCGAGCCAGGCGATGCGGCCATCGATGCGCAGATCCCAGTGGTGGTAGCGATCGGGCGCGGTATGGAAGTCGATGACGCGCGCGTCGGCGGCATCTGCCGAGGGCGTGTCGGTGGCGGCAGTGGGCATCGGGAGCTCCTCAGGAAGCGGTGGCCAACTCGCGCACGGGCGGCAGCTCGAGCAGTGCGAGCAGTGCCTGCTCGACGCCGTTGGCGGAGGTGTCGATGGTGTAGGCGGCGCGGGCATAGAGGCTCGCGCGTTCGTCCAGTATGCGGCGCAGGTCCGCCATCGCGTGACGGTTGTCGGCCATGGGCCGGTGGTCGCCCTGTGCGATGACGCGCTCCATGTGCTCGCGCGGCTGTGCTCGCAGCCACACCGTGCAACAGGACGCGAGCAGGTATTCGAAGGTGCGCGGTTCGGACACGAGGCTGCCGCCGCAGGCAATCACGGCGCGCTCGAAGCGCTCCAGCGAGGCGGCCAGGGCGGCGCGCTCGAAGCGCCGGTAGGCGGTTTGGCCGCCGCGCGCGAAGATCTCGCTCACCGCCATGCCGGCGGCGCGCTCGATCTCCTGCACGAGTTCGACGAACGGCACGCCCAGGCGTTTGGCGAGCGCGGCGCCGAGCGTGCTCTTGCCGGCTCCGCGCAGACCGAGCAGCGCGACATGGGCGGGCCGCGGCGTGTCGCCCGCGCGGGCGCTGGCGAGGCCCTCGACGAGGCGGCGCAGCTCGTCGTCGTCCGCGCCGCGCAGGCGCTCGCGCAGCAGCAGGTACTCCACGCTCTGCTCGGCCCGCTCGTCGACGAGATCGTCGAGCGCGACGTGCATGGCGGTGGCGACTGCCTTGAGAACCAGTATCGAGGCGTTGCCTTTGCCGGTTTCGAGCTGCGCGAGGTAACGCTCCGAGACGCCCGAGGCGTCGGCGAGGATGCGCCGCGACATGCCGCGCCGCGCGCGCATGCGACGCACGCGTGCGCCGAGCTGCGCGAGGTATGTCGCGTCGTCGGCGGGCGCATTGGCGGAAGCGGGAACGCTCGTAGCAGGCACAATAATGCAGGAAAAAGACGATGAATCATGCATTATAGTGCATAGCATGCGGGTGTCCAGTCCGTTGTGCCGCCGTGCGGGCGTCGGCGCGCCCGCGGTGACGCGGTCGATGTAGGTGGGCGGGCGCGGCACGCTCGACGCCCTATAATCCGCGTCCGCGTCCGCGTCCGCGTCGCGGGGGCCGGAAACGAGCGCAAGGCATGGGCGAAGAAATCTCGACGACCACCTTCAGCCGCGAAGACTTCGCGTCCTTCGCCGCGCGCCTCGCGCGCGAGACCGATGCCCTGGGACGCTGTTTCGGCGATGGGTCGCTGTCGGATTCCGGCTATACCTGGGGCTTCGAGCTCGAGGCCTGGCTGCTCGATCACGGTTTCCACCCGGTACCGCGCAACGCCGAGCTGCTCGAAGCGCTGGCCTCGCCCGATGTCGTGCCCGAGCTGTCGCGCTTCAACGTAGAGCTGAACACCCCGGTGCGTGATTTCGCGCCACGCACCTTTTCCGCTGCCGCGCAGGACCTCGCGGGCCTGTGGGCGCACTGCAACGCCGTCGCCCACGGCCTCGACGCCAACATGGTGATGATCGGCACGCTGCCGACGATCCGTGAACGCGATCTCTCCCTGGCCAACATCTCACCGCTGAAGCGTTATTACGCGCTCAACCACGAGCTCCTCGCGGCCAATCGCGGACGCCCCCTCGAGATCCGCATCAACGGCCGCGAGCGGCTGGCGCTCAGCCATAGCGACGTGATGCTGGAGGCCGCGGCAACGTCCTTCCAGGTGCATTTCAAGATCCCGGTATCGCTCGCGCATCGCTACTACAACGCGTCGCTCGCGCTCTCCGCGCCGGTCCTGGCGGCAGCGGTCAACGCGCCCATCCTGTTCGACCGCCTGCTGTGGGACGAGACCCGCATCCCGCTGTTCGAGCAGGCCATCGCCGGCGCCGCCGGGCCGGCCGCGGCACGGCCGCGGGTGACCTTCGGCAGTGGTTATCTCGAGCACTCGCTGTTCGAGTGCTTCGCGGAGAACCAGGCGGACTTCCCGGTGCTGCTGCCGATCCGCTTCGATGACGACGAAGCCCACGCGCTGCGCCACCTGCGCCTGCACAACGGCACGATCTGGCGCTGGAACCGGCCGCTGGTCGGCATCGAGAACGACGGGGCGCACGTACGCCTCGAGCACCGCGCCCTGCCCGCCGGGCCCAGCCTCGCCGATATGATCGCCAACGCCGCGCTCTATCTCGGTGCCGTGCACGAATGGGTCATGCGCGATTGCGTCGGGCGCGTGACTGCCGGCGAGGCCCAGGCCAATTTCTACACCGCCGCGCGCGACGGCCTCGATGCCACGCTTGCCTGCGATGGCAGGCGCCGCGAGGCGGCGGCCTGGCTGCTCGACGAGCTGATCGGGGATGCGGATGCCGGACTCGCGCGGCTCGGCATCGACGTCGACGAGCGCGATCGCTGGCTCGGCATCGTGCGGGCGCGGGTTGCCTGCGGCCAGACCGGCGCCGCCTGGCAACGCGCCTGTTACCTGGCCCACGAGCGCCACCCCTACCGGCTCATGGCGACCTACTGCGAGCTGCAGCGCAGCGGCGCGCCGGTGCACGAATGGCCCGCGGGCGGGGCGAGCCCGTGAGCGCCCTGCGGGTCCTCGATCACCTGCCGCCGGGCCTGTTGGCGGCGCCTACGAGCGAGCTCGAGAGCCTGCTCGGCGGGCCCACGCTGTTCGACCTGCCCGGCCGCGCGGGGTCGCCGCTGTTCGTCTCGACCCTGCTGCACGGCAACGAGGACACCGGCTTCGAAGCGGCCAAGCGGGTACTCGCGCGCCACGCCGCGCGCGGCCTGCCGCGGCCGCTGCTGCTGTTCGTCGGCAACGTCGCGGCCGCTGCGCGCAACCTGCGCACGCTGCCCGGGCAGCAGGACTACAATCGTGTGTGGCCGGGTACGCGCCTCGCGGCGTCCGCCGAGCAGCGTCTCATCGCCGAGGTCTACGCGTACGCGCGACGGCGTGCGCCGTTCGCGAGCATCGACATCCACAACAACACCGGCCTCAACCCGCACTACGGCTGCGTCAACCGGCTCGACGAACGCTGGTTGCACCTCGCGCGGCTGTTCAGTCGCACGGTGGTCTACTTCACTGAACCGACCGGGGTGCAGTCGCAGGCCCTGGCCGGGCTCTGCCCGGCGGTCACGGTCGAATGCGGCAAGGCCGGTGTGGCCGCGAACATCGCGCACGCCGAGGCCTATATCGACGCCTGCCTGCATCTCGCCGAACTGCCACACGCGCCGGTACCCGAGCACGATCTCGATCTCATGCGCACCGGCTGGATCGTGCGCGTGCCGCCGGCGGCGAGCCTGTCGTTCGACGGTGCGCCGGCCGACTTCGAGTTTCGCTCCGATCTCGATCATCTGAACTTCAGCGAGCTCGCCGCGGGGACCCGCTTCGGCCGCCTGGGCGCGCGTCATGCCCACCGCCTCGACGTCGTCGATGCCGGGGGCGGGGCGCTCGACGCGGTGTTCGATTATCCGGACGACGACATCGTGCTGGCTCGCGAGGCACTGCCGTCGATGCTCACGCTGGACGCCAACGCCGTGCGGCTCGATTGCCTGTGCTACCTGATGCAGCGTATCGACCGGCACGGCCGCGCGTTACGCGGCGCGTTGTCGTGAGCGCGCCCGGCGCCGCCGCGTGAGCCTGCTCGCCGCCGACGAGCCCGCGCCGTTCGTCGTCGAGCGTGCCGAGGCCGCCTCGCCTTTCTTCCTGACCTGCGACCATGCCGGCACGCGGCTGCCGCGCACGCTCGGTGACCTCGGCCTCGCCCCCGGCGCGCTGCTGACGCACGTCGGCTGGGATATCGGTGCGCTGGACGTGGCGCGGGCGCTGTCCGCCCGTCTCGACGCCACGCTCGTGTGGCAGCCGTATTCGCGCCTCGTCGTCGACTGTAACCGGCCCGCGAACAGCGCCCAGCTGATTCCCGCGCGCTCCGAGCAGACCGAGGTGCCGGGCAACCGCGGCCTCGACGCGCAGGCGCGTGCGGCGCGCCTGGCGGCCGTCCACGCGCCTTACCACGAGGTCATCGCGCACCTGCTGGACGCACGCGCGGCGCGCCGCCAGGCCAGCGTTTACCTCGCCATACACAGCTTCACGCCGGTCTATCACGGCGCGGTCCGTCCGTGGCATCTGGCCGTGCTGTCGGGGGCCGACCGGCGCTTCGCCGAGGCGCTGATTGCGCAGGCGCGCAGGACCGGCGACCTCGTCGTGGGCGACAACGAACCGTACCGGATCGATGCCGAGGACTACGGCATACCCGAGCACGCGCTCGCGCGCGGACTGCCCAACGCCCTGCTCGAGATCCGGCAGGACCTGCTCAGCGCGCACGGTGCTGCCAGTGACTGGGCCGAGCGCCTCGCGGGGCTGCTCGAAAACGCGCTCCAGGCGCAGGAAACCGGCCGCGATCAGAAGTGAACGCTGCACCGCGAAATAACGCTTGCATTCTGGCCCGAGATCTATACCCTGCGCGTCCTCCGTGAGTGACTGGCGGCGTAATTCAAGACCGAAGGAGGTGAACCAAGCCGTTTCATAGCCTCGGCCGGGTTCGGTATCAAGTCCGGACCGACTGGGCGCAGAGCCTTGAACGGCACTGCGATTTCAAAGACCTTGCTGGGTGGGGGTTATACCGATGTCTGAACATCAACCTATCTGGGGGCAACACCTCATTATCGACCTCGCGGGCTGCCCGCGGGACCGTCTCATCGATGCTGATCACCTGCGTTCGTGGGTCAAGGATCTCGTCGACACCATCAAGATGAAAGCGTACGGCGAGCCTCAGCTCGAGCACTTCGCCACGCATTCGTACGATGCGGCCGGTTACACACTGCTACAACTGATAGAGACCTCGAACATCTGCGCGCATTTCGCGGAGAACCTCGGTCAGGTCTATATCGACATCTTCTCCTGCAAGGCCTTCGACAACGACCTGGCGGTGGCTTGCTGCAGGAAGTACTTCGAACCCGAAGTCGTGGAGCTGCACCTGATCGAACGCGGTAAATTCCAGGCATCGCTGCAAAAGGCGAGCTGAGGGTGGCCGGTCAGTTCGTAGAAAGCCTGTACACGGGGCAGGCTTTCCAGGGATTCTTTTACGACAAGCTGCTGTTCGAGGCCGACACCGAATACCAGTCGATCCGGATCTACGACGTGCCCTACCTGGGGCGCGTCCTGGTCCTCGACGGTATCGTGCAGACCACCGAAGCGGACGAGTTCATCTATCACGAGATGCTGGCGCACGTGCCACTGTTGTCAGTGGCCGAGCCCAGGCGCGTGATGATCGTCGGTGGCGGTGACGGCGGCACCTTGCGCGAAGTGCTCAAGCACCCGGTGGAGAAGGTCGACCTCGTCGAAATCGACGAGGTCGTCATCTCCAGCGCGCGCGAGTTCCTGCCGAGTCTGAACGACGGTGGTCGCTCGTTCGACGATCCGCGGGTCGAAATCGTGGTCCAGGATGCGTTTCAGTACATGAAAGCGCATACCGGCGAGTACGACGCGATCCTGATCGATTCGACCGACCCCGTCGGTATGGCCGAGGCGCTGTATTCCGACGAGTTCTATCGGCTTTGCCGGGATTCACTCTCGCCCAGGGGCGCGCTCAGCGCGCAGGACGGCGTAGTGTTCTTCCAGCGTGACGAAGCGGCTCGTACGGTATCGGCCCTGCGGCGGTTGGGCCTGTCCGCGGGTGCGTACATCGCCGCCGTACCGACGTACTATGGGGGTTATATGACCTTCGGCGTCGCCGGCCGCGATGCCGCGGTGCTGACACCGGATGTCGACACGCTGTCCGCGCGCTACGCCGGGCTGACGGGAGAAACCCGGCATTATTCGCCGGCGGTACACCACGCCAGCTTCATGCTGCCACGCTGGATCGAAGATGCGGTGGAGGGGAAAAAACAATGAATGAGCTGCCCGATCACTTCAAGAAGGACGCACGCGGCAACGCCTACGCCGGTGACCACCTGCTCGTCGAGCTGTGGGACGCCTGTCACCTGACCGATGCCGCGGTCATCGAGCAGACCCTCGACCAGGCCGCCCACGCGGCCGGGGCGACGGTGCTGCACGCCTACTACCACCCCTTCGGCGAAGGCCAGGGCGTGAGCGGCGTGACGGTGCTGGCGGAAAGCCACATCAGCATCCATACCTGGCCCGAGCGCGGCTACGCCGCGATCGACGTGTTCATGTGCGGCGACTGCGATCCGAACCTCACCGTGCCCATCCTCACCGAGGCGTTCCGTCCGGGACGCATCGAGACGCGCCTGTTCAAGCGTGGCTGCGAGCCAGCCAGCGCGATGCAGAGCGTCGCCTGAAAGGACTCTCGCGCACCCTTTGCGACGTCCCGACAGCGCGCAAGGCCTGTCGGGGCGTCGGCTTCCCTACGCTGAGCGCATGCGGCCAGCCGACGCGCCGGCCTGCCGTCCGTATACCGCCCGCTACCATCGGCACGGCGACTGACGCCTGTTAAGATCGCGGTTCCTTGCCGCCCCCGGAAAAGCCGTCCCCGTGACCGTTTCACCCATCACGCTTCACACCACCGCGCGCCGCCCCGACCCGCGCAAGCAGCGCGTCGATGCCGGCAAGCTCCAGCAGCGCCTGCGGCGGCTGACCGGCAAGGCGATCGGCGACTACGACATGATCGGCGCCGGCGATCGCGTCATGGTGTGCCTGTCCGGCGGCAAGGATTCCTACACCCTGCTCGAGATGCTGACGAGCCTGCGCGAGCGCGCGCCGGTCGATTTCGAGCTCGTCGCCGTGCATCTCGATCAGAAGCAGCCGGGCTATCCGCCCGCGGTGATGCGCGACTACCTGGCCGGGCTCGGCCTCGAGCATCACGTTATCGAGCAGGACACCTACCAGGTGGTCAAGCGCGTGGTACCCGAAGGGCGCACGATGTGCGGGCTGTGCTCGCGTCTGCGTCGCGGCATCCTCTATCGCTTCGCCGCCGAGCACGGCATCACCCGCATTGCGCTCGGGCACCACCGCGACGACATCGTCGAGACGTTGTTTCTCAACATGTTCTTCGGCTCGAAGCTCAAGGGCATGCCGCCGAAGCTGCTCAGTGACGATGGCCGCCACGTCGTCATCCGCCCGCTCGCCTACTGCCGCGAGGCCGACATCGCGCGCTACGCGGCGGCGCGCGAATTTCCCATCATCCCGTGCAACCTGTGCGGCAGCCAGGACGGCCTGCAGCGCGTGCGCGTGAAGGCGATGCTCGCCGAGTGGGAACGCGAACAACCGGGCCGCGTCGAGAACGTGTTCCGCGCGTTGCAGAACGTGGTGCCCTCGCACCTCGCCGATGGCGCGTTGTTCGACTTCGCCGCGCTCGGCACGGACGCCGCGCAGGCGCGCCACGACGCGCGGGCCTGGTTGATGGGGGGAGAGGACGAAGCCGGCGCGTCCTGAGACGCGCCGGTTCGCGGAGCCCCGCCGGGCAGTTGCCGCGACGGGGCCGGGGAGGCCGGACAGGCGCGTCCCCGCGGCTCAGGCGATGGAGAAGCCCTGGTAGCCGCTGGCCTTGATGTCGTCGCAGACCTGACGGTAGTGGCCGACGCCGCCGATGTAGGACAGCAGCCGGCGCGGCTTGCCCTCGATGTTGGCGCCGGTGTACCACGAGTTGGTGCGTACGAGCAGCGTCGCGTTGGCGACTTCGTCGTGGTGTTCGACCCACTCGTCCTGTTTCTCGACGGTCGGCTCGATCGACTTCGCGTGCTTGTCGCGCAGGTAGGCGATGCAGTCGGTGACCCAGTCGACCTGCTGCTGCAGGCAGGTGGTCATGTTGCAGAACGCGGTTGACGGTGCCAGCGGACCGGCGACCGTGAACAGGTTGGGGAAGCCGCTGACCTGCAGGCCCAGCGTCGAGCGGATGTCCTTGCCCCATTCCTCGGTCAGCGACACGCCGTCGCGGCCATGGATGTCCATGCGGGTGAGGGCGCCGGTACCGGCGTCGAAACCCGTGGCGAGGATGACCACGTCGAGCTCGTACTCGTCACCCGAGGCGAGTTTCAGCCCGGTCTCGGTGAAGCACTCGATGGGATTTTCCTTGACCTCGACCAGTTCCACGTTGTCCTGGTTGAAGGCGTCGTAGAAGCCGTTCTCGAGCGGCACGCGGTAGGTGCCGAAGCTGTAGTGATAGGGTACGAGCTTCTCGGCCAGCTCGGGATCGTCGATGCGGGCGCGAATCTTCTCGCGCACCCACTCGGAGACCTCTTCGCCGACCTTCTCGTCGGTGAGCACTTCGGGGAAGCTGCCGACCCAGAAGCTGAGCGAGCCGTCGGCCCAGATTTCCTCGAGCTTGGCGCGGCGCTGCTCCGGACTCAGGTCGTACCAGGATTCAGGCAGCACGTCGAAATCGAAGCCCGCGAAGGTGTGGTTCACCAGGTTCTCGAGTTCGTGGGCCTTGGCCTTGAATGCGGCGCGGTCGGCATCGTTGTACTTCGGGTTGCGCATCGGTACGGCGTACTGCGGGGTGCGCTGGAAGACCTTGAGCTCGCCCGCTTCCTTGGCCACCGTCTGGATGACCTGGATGCCGGTCGCACCGGTGCCGACGACGCCGACCCGCTTGCCCTTCAGGTCGATGCCTTCGCGCGGATAGCGCGCGGTATGCGCGATGATACCCTTGAATTCCTCGTGCCCCGGGAACGGCGGCACCTTGGGCGCCGAGAGCATGCCGGCGCAGCTGATGAAGAACTGCGCGGTCAGGGTGTCGCCCTTGTCGGTCCGAATGGTCCAGCGCGCGGCGGCTTCGTCCCACTCCGCGCCGGTGACGCGGGTGTTGAAGCGGATGTCCTTGCGCAGGTCGAGCTTGTCGGCGACGAAATTGAGGTAGCGCTCGGTCTCCGGCTGGCCGGGGAAACGCTCGCTCCAGTTCCACTCCTTGACCAGTTCGTCGGAGAACCAGTACTGGTAGATGTAGGATTGCGAATCCACCCGTGCACCCGGGTAGCAGTTCCAGTACCAGGTGCCGCCGACGTCGCTGGCGGCATCGATCGATTGCACTTTCAGCCCCATCTCGCGCAGGCGATGCAACTGGTAGAGCCCGGCAACGCCGGCTCCCACCACGATCGCGTCGAAATCCGTGCCGGCGCCAGCGCCGTTGCCTTTCTTCTGAGTCATGAACAGTACCTCCACTTTCTCTTCAATCGCGTGTTCGTGCCCCGAGCGGGCGTCGCAAGGCGCCTTAGGACCGGGGACTTGGCGGGTGCACCGCGCGGGCGGCGGCGCGGGATGTCAGTGTTGCGCTGCCGTTCCGGGGTGTATTGCACGAAGTGGGACGGTGCTTTGCACATTTCGCGCACGGACGGCCCGGCCCGGGCCGCGCAGGCCGCGGGCGGCGTGGCCGGCCGTGCGGGCCACGCCTGGCGCAGCGACGGCGGATTCTCCCCCGGCACTGGGCACGCGGCAAGCCTTTCCCGGAGATACCCACTAAACTCTTGATCTGGCTCACCGAATTGCCAATGTCTGCGGGCTCCCCTAATCTCTCCCGAGCAACCCCGCGCGCTGGTCGGCTGGAGGAAAGCCGCACATGTCAGACCTGATCACACCCGAGGAGCTGCCGCGCTGGGTACCGGGCGAGATCATGGCCCGCAGCGACGGCCTCGGCTGGCGTGGCGTCGCGCTGCGCAGCTACCGCTATCTTGGTCAGGACGTGTACATCCCGCCGATGCGCGACTACATGGTGGTGTCCTACAAGCGGGGCGATACCCCGATGGAGCGCCGTTTCGACGGTTCGTGGACGCAGACCCGGTGCGCGCCCGGCAGCGTCTCGCTGCTCACGCGCGCGCAGCGCTCGGACTGGAACTGGTCGCAGAACGTCGACGTGAGCCACGTCTATCTCACCGGCGCGTTGCTCAACAAGCTCGCCAGCGAAGCGCTCGACCGCAGCGTCACCGACGTGCGGCTGCGCGACGTGCTCAATGTCGACGACCCCGTGATCACCGCGACCGTCGGCGCGATACAGGCCGAGGCCGCGCAGCAGGCGGTAGGTGGCGCGCTCTACGTCGAAGCGCTCGCCACCCAGCTCGGCCTGCACCTGCTGCGCCGCTACTCGTCGGTGACATTTCGCGACACGGTCGATGCGAGCGGCCTGAGCGCGGTGCAGCGTCGCCACGTGGTCGACTACATCGAGAGCCATCTCGACGCCGGTATCGATCTCGATGCGCTTGCGGCCGTAACCGGGCTCGGTGTGTGCAGCTTCAACCGGCGCTTCCGCAAGACCTTCGGCTGTGCGCCTTACTCCTACGTGATCGACCGGCGCGTGGCGCGTGCACGCGAGCTGGTCGAGGCCGGCGAGCTGCCGCTCAAGCAGATTGCTCCTGCCTGCGGCTTCAACGACCAGGCCCATATGACACGGCTGTTCCGCGCCCGCCTGGGCGTCACGCCGGGCGCGCTGCGGGGAGGGAAGCGGGGCGAGCGGGGACGGTTGAGTTAATTTCCCCGATAAGAATCAAGCAACCTCCGAACAAGTCATGACCCGGCACCTTGCGCCCACGCCGTCCGATTTCCGCGTTGCGAATCTTCGCAACAGCCGGCAATGACGTGCGCTTCGCGCCTTGAACTCGAGCAGCGCGGACACAATCTGCCCGGCGCAGACTCATGCAGAGGTTCCTTGAATAAATCGTCCCCGGTTTTCCCCGGTCTTCAGGGTTCGTCGCCGTAGCGCTCGCGTAATTCGCGCCGCAGGATCTTGCCGACCGGGGTCTTGGGCAGGGCTTCGGCGAAAACCACTGAGCGTGGCACCTTGTAGCCGGTCAGGTGCTCGCGGCACCGGGCGATGATCGCCGCGGCGTCCGGCGCGGGCTCGGCGGCGACGACGATCAGGCGCACCGCTTCGCCGGAGCGTGCGTCGGGCACGCCGATAGCGGCGACTTCGCGCACCCCGGGGTGCGCGGCGACGACGTCCTCGATCTCGTTGGGATAGACGTTGAAACCCGAGACCAGGATGATGTCTTTCTTGCGCTCGACCAGGTAGAGATAGCCGTCCGCCTCGATGCGCGCGATATCGCCGGTGTGCAGCCAGCCATCCTCGTCGAGCACCGCGGCGGTCTCGGCCGGGTTGTTCCAGTAGCCGCGCATGACCTGTGGCCCACGCACGCACAGCTCGCCCGGCTCACCGATGGCCGCATCAACCTCGGGAGTCGCCTTGATGCGGATCTCGGTCGACGGCACCGGCAGGCCGATGGAGCCGGTGAAGGTGCTGATGTCGAAGCGATTGACCGTGACCACGGGAGAGGCTTCGGTCAGCCCGTAGCCTTCGGCGAGCACGCTGCCGGTGACCGCGTGCCAGCGCTCGGCGACGACGCGCTGTACGGCCATACCGCCGCCGCTGGTGAACTTGAGGTGGCTGAAGTCGAGCTGCGCGAAGTCCGGGTGGTCGAGCAGGGCCGCGAACAGGGTGTTCACGCCGGTCATCGAGGTGAACGGCAGGCGCGAGAGCGTGCGCAGGAAGGTATCGAGGTCGCGCGGATCGGCGATCAGGCAGTTGAGCCCGCCCACGGCAATCGTTCCCAGGCAGTTCGAGGTCAGGGCATAGACGTGATAAAGCGGTAGTGCGGTGACCATGATCTCGCCGCCGCGCACGGTGTCGGCGGCGAACCAGGACGTGACCTGGAGCACGTTGGCGACGATGTTCCGGTGCGTCAGCATGGCGCCCTTGGCGCGACCGGTCGTGCCGCCGGTGTACTGCAGAAACGCCAGGTCATCCAGCGCTGGACGCGGCAGCCCAGCCGCGCTGCGTGCCCCGCTGCGCACCGCGGCGCGCAGGCCTACCGCGCCGCTCGGCACGGGGTCGCGGCCCCCGGTCCGCCGACCTGCGATGAAATCGACCAGCAGCCGCCTGGGCCAGGGCATGAAGTCACCCATGCGCGCCACGATCACGTGATCCAGGGCGAGCTCAGTGCGCGCCGCGGTGACCTTGGCGAGCACGCCTTCGAAGGCGACGAGCACGCGCGCCCCGGCATCGCCGAGCTGGTGCACGAATTCGTGCACGGTATAGAGCGGGTTGACGTTGACCACCACGCCGCCGGCGCGCAGCACGCCGAGCAGCGCGACCGGGTAGGCGAGCATGTTGGGCATCATCAGCGCGACGCGATCGCCGGGCGCGACCTTGCAGACATCGACCAGGTAACGAGCGAAGGCGTCGGCCAACTCGTCGAAGCGCCCGTAACTCAGCGTCGCGCCCTGGCTCTGAAAGGCCGGGCGGGTGGCGAACTCGCGGCAGGCATCATCGATCAGCGTGACCAGCGAATCATGCCGGGCGGGATCGATCGTGTGCGGTACGCCGGGCGGGTAGGATGCGAACCAGATCTCGTCCACGTGGTGCGGTCGTTCCATGTAGCTGGAAATGGGCCGGGAGGCGGGCTTGGCGCGTCCCGCGAACGACACTACACGTCCCTCGCCGGGGTGTCGACGGCGACCGGGGAGCGGCACGCGCCAAGCGCGCCGCCGGCTTGCCGGGCCGGCAAAAAAAACCCGCTCCGAAGAGCGGGGATTAGGGGCAGTCGTGAGGGGGGGCGTTGTCGCGCTAAGGGCAGCGGCGAGGCGCGGCTCGCTTCATGCGGCGGCCTCGAACGTGCCGAGCAGACCGTCGATGTGCTGCAGGTGCTGCCGGTACAGGCGGCCCAGGCCGCTGAAGTCGTGGGGGTCGTGGCGGGCCAGCTCGTCGAGCTTGTGCGCGTATTCAGCACGATCGGCAAGCAGTCCTTCGCGACGCTCTGCGAGTTCGTTGGCGTAGGCATCGACGAGCCCCGCGAGACCATGATCGCGGTCGCGATGGAAAGGACTGGGGATGATGTCGTTGCGCGTCGCCATGGAAGGCCTCCCGAGGTTGCTGCCGCGGGAATTGCAGCATCCGTGCCAGCTCGGCGTGTGCCTCCGGAACTTCCGTAACCACCTGAATGACTTGGGTAACCCGACGGCCCCGGGGGGGCGTGCGAACGCTTCCGGGGTGACGCTGCGCGGCACATGTCGCCCCGCAGCGACGCTTCGCGGCATCCGCGCCGCGCGCTTCAGGTCTGCAACAGGCGCTTGAGCTGGTCGAGTGTCCCGCGGCCGGTTTCGCGGTTGGCCGCCGCGTCGGTCACACGGCCGTCCCAGGCGAGTTCGTCGGCCGGGAGCTCGTCGAGGAAGCGGCTCGGCTCGCAGCTCTCGAGCTGACCGTAGCGCTTGCGCGTGCGGCAGAAGGTCAGCGTCAGGCTGCGCTTGGCGCGGGTGATGCCGACATAGGCCAGGCGGCGCTCTTCTTCGATCGTGTCCTGTTCGATGCTCGAACGGTGCGGCAGCAGGTTTTCTTCGAAGCCGGCCAGGTAGACATGGGGATACTCCAGGCCCTTGGCCGCGTGCAGGGTGGTCAGTGCGACCCCGTCGAAATCGGCATTATCGTCCTGGCGGTCGGCGATATCGAACAAGGTCAGCGCGGCGACGATATCGGCGGTCGTACGCTGTTCGTCGCGCGCGTGGATGCGCCCGATCCAGCGCGACAGTTCGGCGACGTTCTCCTTGCGGCGCTCCGCCGCCTTCTCGTTTTCGGCCGTCTGCTCGAGCCAGTCGTCGTAGCCGATGTCGGAAAGCAGTGTGGCGAACGCGTCCGGCGGCGGCGTTGCTTCGTGTTCGCGCTGGAAGCGCGTCAGCCAGGTGGCGAACTCGCCGACGCGTCGTCCCACCTGCGGCGAGACGCGCAGGCGGAAGCGCTCGTCGAGGGCGGTCTCGAGCAGCGACAGCCTGCTCTGTGCCGCGACGTCTACCAGCACCTTGACCGTGGCGGTACCGATCGTGCGGCGCGGCGTGTTGATGATCCGCAGCAGGGCGTTGTTGTCGTCCGGGTTGGCGAGCAGGCGCAGGTAGCAGACGCAATCCTTGACTTCGGTGTAGTCGAAGAACGATCGGCCGCCGGAGAGGACGTAGGGTATGTCGCGCTCGCGAAATGCGCGTTCGAACAGCCGCGCCTGGTGGTTGGAGCGCAGCAGCACGGCGAAGTCGGCGAAACCGCCCCCGTGCATGAGCTTGCGGTGCAGGATGTCGTTGGCGATGCGCTCGGTCTCGTCGTGCTCGGTATTGAGCGCGACGACGCGGATCTTGTCGCCGAAGCCGTGTTCCGACCACAGCTTCTTCTCGAACACGTGGGGGTTGTTCGCGATCAGCGTGTTGGCTGCCTTGAGAATGATGCCGGTCGAGCGGTAGTTCTGCTCCAGCTTGACCACCTTGAGGTGCGGAAAGTCGGTCTGCAGTTGCGCGATGTTTTCCGGACGCGCCCCGCGCCAGGCATAGATCGATTGATCGTCGTCACCCACCGCGGTCAGGCGCTGGTGCTCGCCGACCAGCAGGCGCACGAGTTCGTATTGCGACAGGTTGGTGTCCTGGTACTCGTCGACCAGCATGAAGTCGATGCGCGCGCGCCAGCGCGCGAGGGCTTCGGGGTACTCGCGCAGCAGGCGGACCGGGCCCATGATGAGGTCATCGAAGTCGACCGCGTTGAACGTCATCAGCGCTTCGCAGTAGGACGCATAGCAGCGCGCGGCGAGGGACTCCGCCGGGCTCGGCGCATCGAGGACGACGGCGTCCGGGGGCACCATGGCGTACTTCCACGCCGAGATCGCCTGCTGCACCTGGGGCACCGCGATATCGGTGCCCGGGCTGTCGCGGCGCATCAGGTCGGCGAGCAGTCCGGCGCAGTCGCCGGCGTCGAGGATGCTGAAGCCGCGTCGATAGCCGAGCGCCTCGTGTTCTTCGCGCAGAATGCGCAGGCCCAGGGTATGGAAGGTGGAGATCCACGGCTTCACCTTGCGCTTGCCGAGCAGCGTGCGCACGCGTTCGCGCATCTCGCGCGCGGCCTTGTTGGTGAACGTGATCGCCGCGATGTTCGACGGCTCGACGTCACAGGCGTCGATCAAATGCACGATCTTGTGCGCGATGACGCCGGTTTTGCCGCTGCCGGCGCCGGCCAATACGAGCAGAGGGCCTTCGTGGTAGCGGACGGCCTCGCGTTGTCGCTGGTTGAGTTTGTGCAATGGTCGTGCGTTCGGCGCTGGGGTAAGTGCCCGTGCGTGCAGCGCCCGGGCGCACATGCGGGCGTGATCGCAGGCGGTGCAGTACCGCGCGTCGTTCCGGGCGCCGGCTTCACTGCCCAGCGCCCGGGGGCCGCGCGGATTCTAACCAAGCGCGTCGGCTTCGCACAGAATTGACAACGGCGCGCACTGGTGTTGCGGGCGACGCTCAGCGCCGCCAGCGGTGGCCGTGGTGGTCGCGATGACCATGGCGTCCGCCACGGAAATGATGCTGTCCGGCCCAGCGTCGCGGGCGATGGCGATCGTAGCCGCGCCAGCCGAAACCGTGGCGCGGGCGATAGTGGCCGCGGCCGTAAGCGCCATATCCGCCATATCGATGGTATGGCGCGTAGGCCGGCCAGCGCGGCGGGTAGTGGTAGGCGTGACGATGAATGACGGGTGTTCCCAGGCTGAATCCGAACCAGGCGGTGGGAGCGATCACGTTCGCTCTGACGTCCCAGGCCGGCGCGGTCGTAGTCCCGGCGAGCAGCGCGAGGGCGAGCAGGGGGCGGGCAATTCGGGGCAGGCGCATGACGGTCTATCCTCCATCGGTGTTCGGGCTCAGGCTAGCGCGCAGGCGCTGAATCCGGCCTGAACGTTGCCGAAGGTGATTTCCGCCCCATCACCGCAGCGCTTACAATGCGGTCCGGCACGGTATGCCGTGTGACGACAACCGCGCATTGCCACCGTTCGGGTAGCGCGGGCCGCCGCGCGAGGGCCGTTGACGGACAGCGCATCGGTCACCATCAAGTCCGCCAAGTGTTTCCCCCAGGAGTGCCCCGATTTGCCCAAGCGCACTGCCACCGGCGCCGTGTTGCTGCTCAGTGGGCTCTCACTCGGCTATCTCGCCGGTGCCTGGTCGGTCGAGCGCCGCATGCTTGCACCGCTCACGCAGGTGGTCGTGGCCGAGGCAGACCTGGGCTTCGAGGCACGCCTGGATACCGGCGCCACGGTTTCGTCGATCAACGCCCAGGACGTGACGGTGATCGGCGGTGACGCGCGGCCGGGACGCGACGACGTGGGCCGTATCGCGCGCTTCGTGCTCATCAACGGGGCAGGCGAGCGGCGTACGCTCCGCGCGCCGATCGCCCAGGTACGTGGGATCCGCATGGCGGACTGCCGCGAAGTGCGCTACCACGTCTACCTGACGATTGTTCATCGCGGCCGCGCCCACCGCGTTCTGACCAACTTGAATGACCGCAGCGCGGCGAGCGACAAACTGCTGCTGGGACGCAACTGGCTGCAGCATGGCTACGCCGTGAGGCCGGTCGACGAAGTAGAACCGGTCTCGAGATAATTCATGCCTGCGCCGACGGCTGTTTATGTGCAGTTCAAGGCGCGGCGAGCGTGGTTTAGTTACAGCTAACTAAGCGAGGAGCAACGCGGAAATGCGCCCCAGCAAGAATAGACTTGGCAGCCATCGGCCCTTCGGGTTGGGCCTCCCACCAATATTTTCGTGGGGCCCATTTACGGCGTTGCAGCGCTTGGAAATAGCACCACTATTTCCTGCGCGCTGCGCCCCCCAGCGAATGATCTCCTGGGGCCGCGCTTTTTGGGCGCCAACGCAGGCATGAATCATCTCGAGACCGCTTCTGATCTATGACTACTATCGCAGAACAACCGCACGTCGACCTGACCCTGGGGACGACACGCATCCGGCTGTTGGGTACCGCGCATGTCTCGCGCGCGAGCGCCGAGGCCGTGCGCGAGGAAATCGAGTCAGCGCGATACGACGCCATCGCCATCGAGCTGTGCGACAACCGGCACCGTGGCATGGTCGATCCGGATGCGCTGGGGCGCATGGACCTGTTCGAGGTGATCCGCGGCGGCAAAGCGCCGATGGTCACCGCGATGCTCGCCATGGGGGCGTTCCAGCAACGCATTGCCGAGCAGTTCGGTATCGAGCCCGGCGCCGAGATGCGCGCCGCGATCGACGGGGCGCAGGCGCACACGCTGCCCTTGCACCTCATCGATCGCGATATCGGCACGACGCTCAGACGCATTTATGCGAACGTGCCGTGGTACAAGCGCCTGTACCTGTTCACCGGCCTGTTCACGAGCGTGGTGGTCGATGACGAGATTCCCGAGGAAGACATCGAAGCGCTCAAGCAGGGCGATCTCCTCGAGAGCACTTTTGCCCAGTTTGCCGATTCGGCCGGGCCGATCTACGAGCCTTTGATCGACGAACGGGACCAGTACATGGCCGCGCGCCTGCTCGATCTCCTCGACGAGTCGCCTGAGCATGTTCTGGTGGTCGTCGGCGCCGGTCACCTCAAGGGCATCGCACGCTACCTGGAGGAAGGCATCGCGGATCGCGGCGCGCGGCTCGCCGCTCTCGACACCACACCGCCACGCCGCCGCTGGCTGCGCTTCGTACCGTGGCTGGTCGTCGCACTGGTGGTGGCCGGCTTCGTGATGGGATTCATGCGCAGTCCCGAGCTCGGCCTGCGGCTGGTCGCGGAATGGGTCGTCATCAACGGCACCCTGGCGGCGCTCGGTTGCCTGCTCGCCGGGGCTCATGTGCTGACGGTCCTGACCGGCTTCCTCGCCGCCCCGCTGACCTCGCTCAATCCCACTGTCGGGGCCGGCATGGTTACCGCGCTGGTCGAAGCCTGGGTGCGCAAACCCACCGTGGCCGACTTCGCACGCCTGCGCAAGGACACCACGAGCCTGTCCGGCTGGCGGCATAACCGCGTGGCGCGGACTTTCCTGGTTTTCTTCTTCAGCACGCTGGGTTCGGCCATCGGCACCTACGTCGCGGGCTTCAGGATCTTCGATCACCTGGTGAGTTGAGCACCGGCATCGCACGCCGCCAGGCGGCGCTCGCGAGCATGCAGGCGACGACCACGTGCACCAGCAGGATCGCACACGCGGTCAGTGGCGCATCGAACAGGGGTGGATGCACCAGTCCGGCCACGCCGTCGAGACCGACGAAGGCGAGCGTCGCCGGAATGACGCGATTGAGCATTGCGATGCTGACCAGCGTGACCAGTTCGGCACGCCGTGATCCGTCGCGGAAGCTGAGCCAGGTGAGCAGCGCCAGGTCGCGTACGGCCATCACGACCACCGCGAGCGCGACCACGCCGAGGTTGTCCGGGCGTTCGTTGCTGATGGCCGGATCGGATCCGAACAGCGCCGCGGCGAGTGCGAAGCCGAGAGCGAACAGCACCGAGCTCAGCCACAGCGGCAGCTCTTCGAGCGCGCGTCGCACGCGCCCTTCCGCGAGGGCCTGCAGCACGCGACGATACTGCACCGGGTCGCGGGCGAAGGCGAAGCCGGCCACGTAGGCGAGCAGTGTGGCATACAGCGCCGTCGTCGAACCCAGCCCGGCGAGCGCCGCCGGTGCCGGCGGCGGCGCGAGCCCTGCCACGAGGAGCGCGAGAAACAAGGCAAAGCCGAGCCACGCCCACGGCGTCGTGCGGATCTGCAACTCGATGCACATGCTGCGATACGCGCCGAGCACGGCCCAGCCCGCAAGCAGCGCCAGCAGCACGAGCAGGAACGGCATCGTGCTCACCTGCCAGCCATACCAGTTGATCGCGGCCGGGGCCGCCGCTGCGCCGTCGGGCATCGCCAGGCCGAACGTCGTGGGGACGACCAGGGCGAGCAGCAGCAGTACGAGCGGCGTGCCGAGCCGCGTGCGCTGGCCGCGCTCGCGATGCACGCCCACCAGCGCGGTGGTCAGGGCGACGGCCTGCGCGACGAGAGCTGCGAGGATGAGTACCAACGACGCGCCCGCGACCTCTTCGAGGTCACGCTCGCCGCGGTAGGCGGCATGCACGCCGAGGCAGACGAAGCCTGCATACCACGGCATCAGCGTGGCGCCGGCCAGCTTGCCCCAGGTCATCGGCCATGCCGACAAGGCGGACATGCGCTGTATGTCCCAGGTATGCGCGCGAACCTCGTCGATGACCGCGGCGCGCGCCTGGCGCGCGCCCCACACGATGGTCAGTGCAGCGAAGGCGAGCAGCGCGGCCGCCGGTATCGCCGCTGGTATGGCGCGGTCCAGCACCAGCGTGGCGCCGAGCAGCGCGACGGGGATCAGCCACAGGCGCTGCGGCGTCGCCTCGAGCCACAGCAGGCGGCGAAACTCAGGATTCATGATGCCGCGCGGCTGTCTGCGCCCCGCCATCGTGCGCGCGCGCCAGCGAGTGCAGGTAGGACTGCTGCAGGTCTTCGCGAACGACCGTGAAGTGAGCGATGCCGACACCACCGGCGACGAGCGCGCCGAGCAGCGCGGCACGCGTATCAGCGTCCCCATGCACGTGGCAACGCAGCAAGCCGGGGCTGGCGTCGTCGCTCTCGACCGCGCTGACCGCGGCATGGGCGGCGAGCGCCCGTCGCGCGGCATGCGCGTCGGTGGTCACGTAGAGCTCCACCCGCGCGAGCGCTTCAGGCGCAGCGCCCAGGCGGCGGTGCTCGACGAGACGGCCGGCGCGCAGGATCAGCATGTCGCTCGAATAGGTTTCGAGTTCGGCGAGGATATGTGAAGACACCACCAGCGTCATGCCCCGCCCGCGCAGCGCGAGAAACAGCTCGCCGAGCTGGTAGCGCGCTTCCGGGTCGAGACCCGCCGCGGGCTCGTCGAGCAGGATCACGCGCGGCGCGTGGATCACGGCCTGCGCTATCGCGACCCGCTGGCGCAGGCCGCGCGAGAGTTCGCCGGCACGCTGGTCGAGTCGCGCGCCGAGGCCGAGATCGTGGGCCGTGCGCTCCACCAGTGCGTCGAGCGCGTCCGCCGCGACGCCGTTGGCGGCAGCCACGTAGGCCAGGCAGCGCCGCACGCTGAGATCCTCGTAGAGACCGAAGAAATCGGACAGGTAACCCACCGCGCGATGGCTGCGACGCGGTTCGCCGACGACGTCGATACCGGCGATGCGGATGTCGCCGCTGAGCGGGCGGTCCATGCCCGCGAGACAACGCAGCAGGGTTGTCTTGCCCGCGCCATTGGGCCCGACGAGCGCGGTGATGTCGCCGGCGCCGATGCGGAAGCTGATGTCGTCGAGCGCACGCAGCCCTGGGTACTCGTAGACCAGGTGCTCGACTTCGACGATGGGCGGATCGGTTGGCGGCATGGGCCTCGGCGGCGATGATGCGTTCGCGGCGCATCCTATCACCCGTCCGCGGGCGTTATGCTCGTGCTGCCCGACGAGGGTGTAGACTCGCGAGCATGAGCGGCCGTCACGGCCGAGCGCTGGCCGGTCTGGCGGGGATCCGGGAAAGGGACATGATGAAAAGCTGGCTGCGACTTGCGACGAACGCGGAGGTGGTTCGCCGCTCGAGCCGCGTGGCGCTGGTCGTTGGCACGGTGCTCGTCGCGATCAATTACGGCGATCGACTGTTCGCCGGCGAACTCGCGGCTGCCGACGCAGTCAAGATGCTGCTCACCTACTGCGTGCCCTACTGCGTCTCGACCTATGCGGCAGTGGGGGCGTTGATGGCCGCACGTGGCGGGGAGCGGCCGCGCTGAACCGGCCGGCGGGGCCAGGCGCGGGCTAGCGTCCGCGTCGAGCGAAAGCCCACGGAGGAACCTGATGCCTGTCTACGAGTATGTCTGCGAAGCGAACGACGAGGTGGTCGAGGTGCGACACAAGATGAACGTCGTGATCCGCAACTGGGGCGAATTATGCTTCGCCGCGCAGCGGCCGCTCGGTGATACCGATTTCGAGGCGCCGGTGCGCAAGCGCCTGAGTGCGCCGGGTATCGCGCTGCCGACCGGCAATGCCGAACTCAAGAATGCCGGTTTCACCAAGCTCGTACGGCGCGACCACGGCGTGTACGAGAACGTGACCGCGACCGGCAGCGAAGCGCGTTACATGAAGGCCGGACAGCCGGAGACACGCCCCCACCTGCACAAGAAGATCGGTGACTGACGAGGTGGGCTGATAGCCCTCAGCCGGTTTCGATGGTGCGGATTTTCTCGTTCCGGGGCAGCCGGTAGAAGCGTCTCAGCTCGTTGACGAACGAGGGCTCGCGGTGCTGCCCCGGGAAACGCCGGGTCAGCGTGCGGCAGTATTTGCCAGCGTAGTGGTTGGCTTCGCGGTAGCGCCGATCGCTGTCGGCGTCGAGGTCGGCGTGGTAGGCGACCGCGGTGAACAAGGCGTCGTGCAGCGCGGTCGGCGCGGCGCCGGCGCCCTGTTCGTCGAGAAGCTGCATCGCGGTGACGAACTTGTCGACTTCCGCCTGCAACTCGAGTTCGAGTTGCGTGACCTGGCGGTCGTAGGTCGCGTTCCAGACCAGGTAATGGAAGTGGCTCACGCCTTCGAGGGCGATGAGGAAGTCGTTGAGATTTTCCGCGTGGAGGTTGGCGAACGGGTCGCTGACATCGAGCGCGGCGAGCACCGCGGCATCGATGAACAACGTGACGTCGAGGCTGTCCCCGGTCTGCTGCAGCAGCAGGCGTTCGGCGTTGTGACGGGACTGCGCCGGACACTCGAGTGCCGCGGCGACACGCGCATCGGTGACGAGAAAATCGCTGACGCAGTGCGCAACCGGTGTCTCGTAGAGCGTAGCGAGGCTGCGCTGAATGTTCTTGACCAGCATGGCGCGCGGCCTTCAGTGCGTGGTCCGCGGGCCCGATGCGGACAGCGGCACGATCCCGCAACGCTCGAGCTGGCGACGCGCACGTTCACTCCCGGTACGTAGCCAGATCTCATAGGTCCGTAGCACGTCCGCGTTCGACTTCATGCCGCTCATCTCGCTGACTTCGCCGAGGACGTCGACGAGGGCCGGGAACTTGGCGCACAGTTCCTCGAACAGCGCGGTGCGGGCAAAGCGATCGCGGCGCCGCTGCATCGCTTCGTGCAGATGGCCGTAGGCGGTCTCGCCCATGCCGATATAGTAATCGACGTCGACCAGCTTGCGATTGAGGCTGTCGGTGAAGATGCCGGCGACGAACAAGGCGACGTCACCGAGATGCTTGAGCGCCTGGTTGCGTTGCTCGGGGCTGTCCGCTTCGACCGCTTCGGCGTAGATGCTGGCGAGCGCCTTGTGGTGAGCGCCCTCGTCGCTGACCGCGGCGAGCGCCGTGGTGTGGCAGTACTCGGTAAGCAGGTTGATGACGTAGGCGGACGTGGCGTCCTGCAGGGTGAGGTCCTGGTTGCGCGCGGCGGCACCGAGGGCGCCACTGAAGTATTCCCGCACGCTGGTCGCGGTGATCAGGCTCGAATCGATGGCGGTCATGTCTACCTCCGGAGTCGATTGCGCGCGCCCACCTGAGGACCCTGGCGGTAACTATCTGTCCAACACCGAGGGTGCTCCGGAGCGGTTGCTGCAAGGCGCGATTCGCCGGCAAGAGCGGGGCTCTTGCCAAGAAGCGCAACGCTGCAGCGGCCGCTCAGGGGCGGCCGGATGTACAGATAATTGTCGCCAGGGTCCTTAGTGGCGCTGTCATGTAGTTATCGGCCGCACTCGCGCGTTTCCTTGAGTGTGCCGTTACAAGCCTCCAATCCAATTAACATGCCATGTGAAGCAGCTTCAAGCGCGATTGCTAAGCCGTGGAAATCAATGGAGCGATTGGCAAACGGCGGGGAATGCTGCCAGCCTTGGTGGTGCGCAACGGGGCATGGCGGCATCGTCATGGTGCGAGACGCTGACCGTGTCGGCGCGGTCGACGGGGTGGCGCCGCGCCGCGTGTCGATGTGTCCCGGGCCGTGTGGCGCGCGGCCCATGCGGGCCCTTCGGCGCGCCGGCGTGCATCGAAGGCGCCAGCGAAACGGTGCGCGGCGCGGCGTGGCCCAGGGGCGCCAGATGTCGCTTGGGCGCGGGCCCCGCACAGCAGGGCGTGATACGCCGTCGACCCGGAGCGGGCGCTGACAGTGCGCAATTTTCCCGGCCCGGAAAAAAAAGAACCCCGCACGATGGCGGGGTTCTCTCGGTTCGGCTGGGGAGCCGGACGGCTTACATCATGCCGCCCATGCCTCCCATACCGCCCATACCACCCATGCCACCCATATCGGGCATGGCCGGAGCGCCTTCTTCCTTCGGCGCATCCGCCACCATTGCTTCGGTGGTGAGGATCAGCGAGGACACCGAGGCCGCATTCTGCAGCGCGGTCCGCGGCACCTTGGCGGGATCGAGGATACCCATCTGGATCATGTCGCCGTACTCGCCGGTCTGGGCGTTGTAACCGAAGTTACCCTTGCCCTCGGCGACCTTGGCGACGACCACCGACGGCTCTTCGCCGGCGTTGGCGACGATCTGACGAATCGGCTCCTCGAGCGAACGGACGAGGATGTTCACGCCCATCTGCTGGTCCTGGTTGTCGACCTTGACGCCACGCGCCTTGTCCTGCGAGCGCAGCAGTGCCACACCACCGCCGGGAACCACGCCTTCCTCGACCGCGGCACGGGTCGAATGCAGGGCGTCCTCGACGCGAGCCTTCTTCTCCTTCATCTCGACCTCGGTCGCGGCGCCGACCTTGATCACGGCGACACCGCCGGCGAGCTTGGCCACACGCTCCTGCAGCTTCTCGCGATCGTAGTCGGAGCTGGTTTCCTCGATCTGCGCGCGGATCTGGTTGACGCGGGCCTCGATGGCCTTCTCGTCACCGGAACCGTCGATGATGGTGGTGTTCTCCTTGGTGATCTGGACCTTCTTGGCGCTGCCGAGATCGTCCAGGCTGGCCTTCTCGAGGCTCAGGCCGACTTCCTCGGAGATCACGGTGCCACCGGTGAGGATGGCGATGTCTTCGAGCATGGCCTTGCGGCGGTCACCGAAGCCCGGCGCCTTGACCGCAGCAACCTTGACGATGCCGCGCATGTTGTTGACCACCAGGGTCGCGAGCGCTTCGCCCTCGACGTCCTCGGCGACAATCAGCAGCGGGCGGCCGGACTTGGCCACGCCTTCGAGCACCGGCAGCAGGTCGCGAATGTTGGAGACCTTCTTGTCGTGCAGCAGGATCAGCGGATCCTCGAGCTCGACGTTCATCGCCTCCTGGTTGTTGATGAAGTAAGGCGACAGGTAGCCGCGGTCGAACTGCATGCCTTCGACCACGTCCAGCTCGTTCTCGAGACCCGAGCCTTCCTCGACGGTGATGACGCCTTCCTTGCCGACCTTGTCCATCGCGTCAGCGATGATCTTGCCGATCAGTTCGTCGGCGTTGGCCGAGATCGTGCCGACCTGCGAGATCGACTTGCTGTCGGTGCACGGCGTGGCGAGCGTCTGCAGCTCGGCAACCGCGGCCTGCACGGCCTTGTCGATGCCGCGCTTGAGATCCATCGGGTTGACGCCGGCAGCGACGGCCTTGAGGCCCTCGCGGACGATTGCCTGCGCCAGCACGGTGGCGGTCGTGGTGCCGTCGCCGGCGACATCGGAAGTCTTCGAAGCGACTTCCTTGACCATCTGCGCGCCCATGTTCTCGAACTTGTCGGCCAGCTCGATTTCCTTGGCGACGGAGACGCCGTCCTTGGTCACGGTCGGCGCGCCGAAGCTCTTCTCGAGCACGACGTTGCGGCCTTTCGGGCCAAGCGTCTGCTTGACGGCGTTGGCCAGGATATTGACGCCCGCGGCCATGCGGTAACGCGCGTCATCGGAAAAACGGACTTCTTTGGCAGCCATGTTGATTTAAACCTCCAGAAACCTAGATGTGCGTTGGTCGCGGATCGACTCAGTCGAAAACGGCCATGATGTCGTCTTCGCGCATGACCAGCAGGTCTTCGCCGTCGACTTTCACTTCCTGGCCCGAGTACTTGCCGAAGATGACCTTGTCGCCGACCTTGAGGTCGAGCGCGCGGACTTCGCCGGATTCCAGGATCTTGCCGTTACCCACCGCAACGACTTCGCCCTTGACGGGCTTCTCGGCGGCGGAATCGGGAATCACGATGCCACCCGGGGAGGTCTTTTCTTCGTCCCACCGCTTGACGATGATCCGATCGTGTAGAGGCCGAATCTTCATAACCCTACCTTCTCCTGACTTAACTGGTTGATATTGCGAGATAAATTGGAGTGTTATTAGCACTCTCGCCTGAGTAGTGCCAGGAATATAGAGATCTCTGGGCGAAAGTCAACAGAGCGATGCCGCGCGTGCGGTGTCGCCAGCGCGGCGGGGTGGCCTATGCTGTACGGCCATGCACGCCCGTGCAGACCCGAATCGCGACAAGGAGAGAACGATGCTGTCTCAGATGACCGGGGTGCTGGCCGCAATCGCGCTCGCATGCGCCCCCGCAGCCGGCGCCGCCGAGTTCGATTTCGGCCCCTATCACGTGACCGTGGCCGCCGATCAGAGCCAGGTGATGACGACGACGGACTACCAGATCGTCGTCGCCAACGAGGAACTCGTGCTCACGCGCCTTACCGCGCCCTACGAGGGCAC
>Ga0180430_10000249_pt1 | contig 61400 bp, 47 predicted proteins | sample SS_ome_9_FD_132999 | JGI IMG/M metagenome (GOLD analysis project Ga0180430, IMG submission 132999) | Hypersaline lake sediment archaeal communities from the Salton Sea, California, USA - SS_1_S_2 metaG | ecosystem: Environmental > Aquatic > Non-marine Saline and Alkaline > Hypersaline >...
CACCCGTTCGGCTGCACCTGAAACAACGGTGTCATCGCCAGGCGGTCGGTCTGGACGGACGAGACGGTGCGCGAGCTGTTGACGGAGAACTTCGTGCTGTGCGCCGACGAGGTCTGGCGCCTGCAGCACCTCGACGCGCCCGACTGCGTGCACTTCCGCACCTTCTGCGACGAGGGCGAGTTCGGTCGCCTCAACGCGCAGGACGAGAGTCGCACGCGCCAGGGCACCTACTGCGTGAGCCCGAGCGGCGTGCTGCTCGGGAGCGCGAACCATCGCGATCCGCGACGGATCGAGCGGCTGTTGCGCAGCTCGCTCGCGAAGTGGGAGGAACTCTCGAAGTCCGAACGCCTGCTCGAGACGGATCCGCGCGAGACCCTGCGCGAGATCGAGCGGCCCGAGTACCGCTTCCCCGAGGACGGCGTGGCCGTGCGCATCAACGTGCGCGACCTGCCGCGTACCTACGAGGGCGCCGAGGCGCTCGATGCGAACGACTGGCGCACGCACGCGTGGAACTTCGACTACGCCTGGTTCAACGCCGAGGAGGTTCGGCGCCTCGTGCCCGAGGGTCTGTCGAAGGGCGATGCGTGGGAGCTCGATCCGGCGCTCGTCGAACGCACCTTCCGGCTGCACCTGGTCGACATCGCGCGCGGGCAGACGCTGCACTATGCGCGCGATCAGGTGCGCGCGGCGACGCTGCGGGCCGAGGTCGTGAAGGTGCGCCGCGGCGTGGCCGAGCTCGCGCTCACCGGCGAGATCCACCTCGTCGACGAGGACGCCGAGCGCGGCATCCGCGGGACGCTCCTGGGCACGGCGAGCGTGCGCGTCGACGAGCGCGACTTCGCGGAGCTGAAGCTCGTGTGCGTGGCCGAGCGCTGGGGCACGACGCAGTTCAACCGCCGTCACGACGACCTGGGTCCCGAACCGATCGGGTTCGCGCTCCACCTGGCGACGGACCACCCGACCGAGAAGGTCGCGCCGACCGCGTTCTGGGAGTACGGCTGGCGCTGAGCGGGGCTCAGTCCGCGTCGTCGTCGGCGTCGGCGTCGGCGTCGGCGTCGGCGTCGGCGCCCGTGCCCGTGCCCGTGCCCGTGCCCGTGTCCGCGCCGTCGTCCGCGTTCGCGCCGCGCACCCGCCAGCGCGCCTCGACGCGCGTCGCCGCGCCCTCGTCCTCGGCGCCGGCGAGCGAGCCCGGCGCGACGAGCGCGGCGCGCAGGTCCTCGGCGTCGGGCACGAGCTCGCGCGGCAGCTCGCACAGCCGGATCCAGCGGCGACCGGAGTTGTGCAGCAGAAGGTTCGAGCGCACGTGCGCGGGGCGCGCCGTCTCGAAGACGCCGGAGGGCTGCGCGAAGGAACGCTCGCCCGACGCGGTCGTCGCGATCACCGCGAGGTCGACGATCTGGCGGTGACCGGCGTGCCGCGCTTCGACGACGATGCGGCCCTCGATCCCGCGGATGCGCAGCTCGGTGGGTGAGCCGAGGCGCTCGTGGCGCAGCAGCGTGTACGGCTCGGGCGAGGTCACGCCCGGCGTCGAGCTGTGGATCGGGATCGGTACGGACACGAGCTCGTAGCGCTCGAGCACCGCGGCGAGCGCCGCCGTGCGCTCGGGATCGGCGCCGAAGCGGTCGTACTCGGTGAGCCAGCGCGTCGCCACCTCGGTCGGCCGCAGGTCCTCGACCGGGAGCGGCGGCAGGACGAAGTCGGGCTCGGCGTCGACGAGCGCGGCCACGAGGTCGAGCGCGCGCGGTCCGTAGTCGCCGCGCACGCGACCCGACGGGGCCGGCGTCGCGCGACCGCGCAGGTCGACGATCGTGCGACCCGACAGGTAGCCGACCGCGCCGGGCCAGAGCGTGCCGACCGACGCGTCCGCGTCGAGGTTCTCGCGCACGAAGATCGCGGCGCAGCGTCGGCGTTCGTCGTCGGCGATGCGCTGCACGAGCCCCATGCGACCGCTGCGTACGCCGAAGAGGTCCTCCATGCGATCCGCGCGCATCCACTCGCGCTGGACCGATTCGGTTGGCAGCGGTCCGAGGTCGGTCGGCCGACGGCTCGCGAGGATCGAGGCCCCGAGGCCGACGAGGAACAGCGTCCACGCGACGCGCAGCACGAGCGGGCGCTCGGTGTCCATCAACTCGGTGAGCGCTTCCTGGATCGCTACGGCCAGGAACGGCACCGCGGGCACCATCGCCTGCCACATCGCGAGCGTGTCGCCGCCCTGCCACGCGACCCACATGCACCAGGCCGCGCCGAGCGCCAGGGCGCGGCGACCGCGCGGCGACAGGCCGCCGACGAACGCGAAGGCGAGCGGGACGACCGCGAGGGCCATCGCGCCCGAGCGTAGGAAGAAGTCGCCGACGAAGCGCGTGCCCGCGGCGTAGCGCGTGGCGTCCGCGGCGAACGCGTCGAGGAGGACCGGCGCGAAGAAGTGTCCGGTGATCAGCGCGCGTGCGACACCGACCGCGATCCACACGGCGAGCGCCACGAGGAACGGCGCGAGGCCGACGCTCGCCTGACCCGGACGCGGTTCGTCGGCGCCGCGGCGGCGGGCGCGCGAGGCGAGCGAGAGCGCCGCGAGCGCGAGCACGAGCAATACGCCTTCGGGCCGCACGAGCACGGCGAGGCTCGCGACGAGGGCGAGCGACCGTGGCCGACCCTCCTCGAGCATCAACAGGCCGAGCGCGCAGACCAGCGCGAAGGTCGTCCACTCGGTCCCGCTCAGCGCGGCGGCCGCGAAGCTGCCCGACACGACGACGAACATCGGCGCCATCACGCCGGCGAGACGCGCGGGGCTGAAGCGCGACACGACGAAGACGGTGCCGAGCGCGCTGACGAGGCTCGCCACCTGCGCCACGTGGTTCGGTCCGAGGTAGAGGCGGTCCGCGAGCGCCGACAGCGCGATCCACAGGTGCGACGGATAGCTCTCGACCAGCGGCTCACCGGCGTTGAACGCCGCGCTCCCCGAGCGCACGAGGTTGCGCGCCATGCGGAAGGCGACGTGCACCTCGTCCGGCGGGCGCGCCAGGTGTCCGAGCGCGTCCTGGCAGAGCACGAGGGCGTGCGCCAGGAGGACACCGAACGCGAACAGGAGGGAGGCGGAGCGATTCATGACGGGGGCGCGGTGCGCCGGCCGCTACCGTGGGGCTCGACAGTGTGGACGAGCGCCGCCCCGCTCGACCACCCCTTGACGCGAGCCGGACCGTGCATCGAACCCCGACCACCGACCAAGTCATCGTGAACGATCCCGAGAGCGGCCGCCCGGTCGGCGGCACCGACGGTTCTTTCGACCCCTGGGGCGGGCGGCTGGAGCGAACCCTGCGGCTCGCGATCCCCTCGCTGGTCCACCGGCTGAACAACGCGCTCGGACCGGTGACGGGCTTCACCTCGGTCGCCGTGCGGTCGAAGGAAGCGCTCGCCGTCGACCGCGCGGCGGTCGTGTCGGAGCAGGCCGAGCGCGCGGTCGCCCTGACGCGCGCGCTGTCGGAGGTGTCGAAGCGCCCCGACGGGGACGCCGAGCCGACCGATCTCGTGGAGTGGCTGCGCGAGACCGAGGACTTCCTCGACGGCTGCGTCGAAGGCTTCGCGGCGGGCGTGCGGCTGCGGCTGCAGCCCCGGAGCGCGGCGGTGCGCGTCTCGACCCGCTCGCTGTTCCAGCTCCTGTTCGTCGGCCTCGTCGAGGCGGCGGACGCCGGCGCGCGCGACCTCGAGATCGCGCTCGTCAGCGACGGTGCGAACGCGGTCGTGCTCGAACTGCGCGCGCTGCACCTCGGCGCGCCCCTCCCGACGTCGGTCGCCGAGCTCGCCGGTGCGTCGTTCCTCGAACACGACGCGCACGCGCAGCGCCTGCGCTTCGCCGCGCTCGCGCCGGTGGCGGTCGACGCGGCCGCGGGGGCCGGTCCGCTCGTCGTCGTCGTCGAGCGCGATCCGTTCCTGCGCGACGAACTCGAGCACGTCCTCATCGAACAGGACTACCGCGTCGCCGGCTACGAACGCGTCTCGGACGTGGAGATGCGCGAGGGCGATACGCCGAACGCGTACCTGATCGACTCGGTCGCCGCGAGCACGCCCGCGATCGGCGACCTGCTCGACCGCGCGCCCGCGCCCCTGTGCGTGCTCGGCGCGACCGACACCGCGCTCGACCCGCACTGGCCGCACCTCGCCAAGCCGTTCCGCCCCGGCGAACTGCTCGAGCGCGTGGCGGGGCTGGTCGCGCGCTGAGGCTCCGGGTCGGCGGCGACTCGGCGTGTGCCGAGTCGCGTTGGAGCTCGTGGTGAGCGTTCCCAGCGAGCGCCCGTGGTTCGCACTCGTGGCTACCATGGCGTCGACATGCGCCACGCCCTCCTTGCCGTCGTCGCGATCCTGCTCGCAAGCGGACTCGCGCTGTACCTGCTCACGGACGACGAAGCACCCGCGGTCATCGCCGACGGCGCGCGGGGTGCGGACGGGGCGAGCCGTGCGGAGTCGGTCGAGCTGGTCGACGACGCGCGGTCCGGCGGGAGCGCCGGGCTGGCGGTGGCGCCGAGCGACGCTCCGCGCGCGGCGGTGGGCGACGCGGCGGCCGCGAACGCTGCGAGCACCGCGAACGCCGAGACCGCCGGACCTCCGGCGACCGTCCGAGTGGTCGACACGAGCGGCGCTCCGGTCGCCGCGGCCGCGGTGCTCGTGCACGCGAATCGCGGCGCGCGCGGCGAACCGATCGCGCGCGTCGCAGCCGATGCGAACGGTGTCGCGGAGATCGAGTGCGTCCCGCGGCGCTTCAGCCTCGTCGCCGAGGCCGAGGGGTTCGTCTGTGTGCGCGGCCTCGAGGGGACGCTCGAGGAGCAGCTCGCGACGGACGACGCCGAGCTCGTGCTCGCGCCGGCCGCGAGCGTCAGCGGCGTCGTCGTCGATCACAGCGGCGCGCCGATCGAGGGCGCGACCGTCGAGATCCGGGCGCACGACATCATGGATCGCACCACCTCGGCGCCCGGCGTCCATCGCTTCGGCCTCGGCGGCGCGCGCACGCGGTCGACGAGCGACGGCGCGTTCGAACTCGGCCCCGTGGCCGCGCGCGAACACCGCGTCGTCGCGTGGGCGTCGGGCTACACCCGCGCGAGCGTGAAGGCGCAACCCGACGGGCCCGTGCGCATCGTGCTCGACGCGGGCCTCGCGCTCACCGGGACGGTCTTCGAGGCCGACGGGACGCCCGCGGTCGGCGCGGTGGTCCGCGGCGGCCCGGGCCAGAGCGTCGGGCGGGCGACGACGGACGAGGGCGGGCGCTACACGCTGACCGGCTTCGATCGGGGCGAGCGCGATCCGAACGCGGCGATCCAGGTCTCGGGCGGCCTGGACGAGCCGAGTCCCTACCTGCTCGTGCTGCACGACGGACACGCGGTCGAGGTCGTCCAACCGGTGCGTCCCGCCGATCCGCCCGCCGTCCAGGACGTGCGCCTGGATCCGGGCGAGGTGATCGCCGGGCGCGTGCTGGATGCGAACGACGCGCCCGTCGCGAACGCGAAGGTGCGCGTCGAGGGCTCGAACGAGGTCGACGCCGGCTACGTCACCGATCGTCGGATCACCTGGGAGTACACGGCCGGCATCGCCGACACGACGACCGACGCGGACGGGCGTTTCGCGTTCGACCGTCTGTACGCGGGTCTCTGGAGCGTGCAGGCGTCCTTCCCGGACGATCGGCGCACGGTGGAGGTGGAGACGCGCGCCGGTGTGACCGACCTCGTCGTGCGCCTCGACGCGGCGGCGCTCGACAAGGTCGTGCTCACCGGGAGCGTGACCGACGCGGTGACCGGCGCGCCGGTCGAGTCCTTCCGCCTCGTGCCCTTCGTCGGCGGCATGGCGAACCACTACGACTTCACCGACCCCGAGGGCCGCTTCCGCGTCGCCGGCCTGCCGCCGGGCCCGATCGATCTGAAGGTCGAGGCCGATGGCTACGCGAGCGCCGACCTCGGCGAGCGACCGTACGCGTTGGGAACGCACGCGCTCGAAGTGCGGATGGTGCCGACGCGCGAGCTCGTCCTCGAGCTCAGCGACGACGGTGAGCCGCCGACCTCCAGCGTGCAGGTCAGCGTGCTCGACGCCGCTGGAGAACGGCGCATGATCCCGACCGCGAACGGCACGACGAACGTGCTGTGGGCGCGCGGTCCCGAGGTCGGCCTGCGCGGCCTCCCGGCGGAACGCGTCACCGTCGTCGCGACGACCCAGGACGAGCGCACGGCTCGCGTCGAGATCGACCTGCGCCCCGACGTCGTGCACACCCTGGCGATCGACTTCGCGGCGCCGACCGTCGAGACGCCGCCGCCGACGACGCAGGTCGTGCTCTGGCCCTTCGTGCTCGGGGACGACGAGTCGGCCGACGGCTTCGAGGCGCTGCACGCGGACCCGGACGACCGCGACTCGGTGCTCACGCGCTTCGTCGGACGCTACGTCCCCGCGTCGGGCGCGACGGTCGAAGTGCTCGACGCGACCGGTGGTGTCGTCGCCACGGTCGTGATCGAGGTGCTCGCGCCTTCGGTCGAACGCCAGTTCCCCGAGTGCCGCATCGTCGCGACCTGGGACGGCGGGTCGTCGACCCAGGAAGGCGTCGGGGCCGTGGCCGACGTGGATCTCGAAGCCGGTCGCTACACCCTGCGCGTCTCGTCGCCCGGACACGACGACCTGGAGCGCACCGTCGAGGTGCCCGAGTTGGAGCGCGGTGCGTGGTTCGTCCCGCTCCCGCTCGCGGCCGACTGACGTGCGGTACGCGTCGCTGCGACCCGCTGTCGCAGGCGCGTGTTTCGTCGCCCGCGACGCTCCCGCGCGGGTCGCACCCGTCCTAGCTTGCCCGCATGTCGCAGCTCCAACCGCTCGCCGAGGGCCTGTGGTCCTGGCCGTCGTCGATCAAGCTCGGTCCGTTCCGGATGCCGCGGCGCGCGGTCGTGGCGAAGTTGCCCAGCGGTGGCCTGTGGCTGCACAGCCCGAACGACCTCGACGACGCGGTTCGCGCCGAGCTCGACGCGCTGGGCCCGCTCGAGCACGTCGTCGCGCCCAACCAGTTCCACCACGCCTTCCTCGGCCGCTGGCACCGCGCGTATCCCGACGCGGTCGTGCACGGCGCGCCCGGACTCGCCGAGAAGAAGCCGGACCACCACTTCGATCGCGTGCTCACCGGCGAACCGGACCCCGCATGGGGCGGCGTGTTCGACCAGCGCCTGATCGGCGGCGCGGCCAAGGTGAACGAGGTCGTGTTCCTGCACCGGCCGTCGAGGACGCTGCTGCTGACCGACGCGAGCTTCCACATCGGCCACGAGGCGCCCTCCTCGTGCGCCAGTTGATGCGGTTGAACGGCCGCCTCGGCGCGCTGGGGCCGACCAAGATCTTCAAGAGCTTCGTCGACGACCTGCCGACGGTGCAGCGCGAGGTCCTCGCGCTGATCGACGCCTGGGACTTCGAGCGCGTGCACGTGTCGCACGGCGAGCCGGTGGAGCGCGACGCGAAGGCGCTCCTGCGCGCGGCCTGGCAGAAGCCCTGATCCGGGCGGTTACATCCGCTCGAGCAGCCGATCGTTGCGTCGCGCGATCGACCGGGCCTCGTCCCGCGACAGCTGGCGGATGCGCCACATGCTGACGGTGAAGAAGAGCGCGGCCGGGATCGAGACGAGGAGCGTCCAGCGCACCCACTCGACGCTCCAGAACCACCAGTAGAGCGCGGCGGCGACGGACCAACGCACCGCGCCGATCGCGAAGCCGCGTCGGACGGCGCGCTGCACCTGCGCATCGACGAGATGTGCGAGCACCTCGGACTGCTGCAGCCGTTCGATCTCGCGGTCGGCGTCGGTCGACATCGTCGCAGAGCATCGTCCGACCGCGCGCGCGTGGCAACTGGGGCCCCCCCCTCGTCTCCGCGGGGCCTTATCATCGGCGCTCCCTCGCGGATCCCAGGCTCCCGTCCCCCGCCCCATGAGCACACTTCGAACGGTCGCGCAGCGACCCACGCGCCGCGCCGTCCTGAAGGGCGGCGCTCTCGCCCTGGCCGCCAACGCGGTCGCGCCCTACGCCTTCGCGCGCAGCTGGAAGGGGCGGCATGACGATCCGCTCGAGCGCGTGACCGTCGGCATCATCGGCTGCGGCGGAATGGGACGCGCCAACATGAACTCGTTCCAGTACCTGCCCGGTGCGCAGGTCGTCGCCGTGTGCGACGTGGACGCGGCGCACGCCGAGGGCGCGCGGAGCCAAGCGCTGGCGACCTATGCGAACATGCGCGACTCCGAGCCCGCGACCGAGACGATCGACGTGTTCCGCGACTACCGCGAGCTGCTCGCGCGCACGGACATCGACGCGGTCGTGGTCGCGACGCCCGATCACTGGCACGCGCTCAACGTCGTGCACGCGGTGAAGGCCGGCAAGGACGTGTACGGCGAGAAGCCGCTGTCGCTCACGATCGGCCAGGGCCGCGCGATGTGCGACGCGGTGCACGACTACGGGCGCGTGTTCCAGACCGGCAGTCAGCAGCGCTCGGACAGCCGCTTCCGCCGCGCCTGCGAGCTCGTCCGCAACGGCCGCATCGGCGAGGTGCGGCGCGTGACCTGCGTCCTGCACGAAGGCAGCGAGGCGCGCCCGACCGAGGTCGCGGCGGTGCCCGACGGGTTCGACTACGACATGTGGCTCGGCCCCGCGCCGGCCGTGCCGTACCTGCCGAACCGCACGCACTACGTGTTCCGCCACCAGTACGACTACTCGGGAGGCATCGTCACCGACTGGGGCGCGCACCACATCGACATCGCGCACTGGGCGCTCGGTCTCGAGGAGACCGGCCCGGTCGAGGTCTCGGCGACGGGCACCTTCCCGACCGACGGTCCGTGGAACGCACCGCTCACCTACGACATCACTGCGAAGTACGCGAACGGCGTCGAGATCGAGATCGTGAGCAGCGGCGAGAACGGCATCACCTTCCACGGCAGCGAGGGAACGCTCTTCGTCTCGCGGGGCCGCATCGACGCCGACCCCGCCGGCGTCCTCGAGAGCGAGATCGGCCCGACCGAACACCGCTACCCGATCTCGCCGGGCCACCACACCGACTTCCTCGAACGCATGAAGGACCGCCGCGACTGCATCGCGCCGATCGAGCACGCCCACCGCACGATCACCGTCGCGCACCTCGGCAACATCGCGCTGCGCACGGGCCGAACCGTCCCGTGGGACCCGGACACCGAGACCACGAGCGACCCGGTCGCCGCGCGCCTCGTCGATCGCGTCCTGCGCGGGGAGTGGTCGCTGTGATGGGTTTCGTTCGCAGCACGCTGTTCGCGGCCGTCGCGTCGCTCGCGCTCGTCGCGCCCGGCCTGGCACAGGACGACCCGCTCACCCAGCGCTTCGAGCGCCTCGCGATCTACGCGCAGGGCGCGTCGCGCGTCGACCTGGTCGCGCTCGAGGAGGCGGCGCGCGGCGCGGACGACGCGCTGCGCGGTCGGCTCGAAGGGCACTACGTCGAGCTGCTCGAAGGCGAGCACACGCCCGACGCGCGGCGGTTCGCGCTGCGGCAGCTGCGCCTGGTGGGCGGCGCGGCGGCGGCGCCGACGCTCGGTCGGATGCTCGCGCAGGACGACGCCGTGCACCTGGCCTGCGAGGCGCTCGCCGCGATCGGCGGTGAGGCCGCGGCGAGCGCGGCGACCGCGGCCGTCGCGCCGGCCGGGGAACAGCGGCCCGAGGTCACGCGCCTGCTCGGCGACCTCGGGCTCGTCGCGCCCCTGATGGCGATCGCGAAGGACACCATGCGCCCGTGGAGCGAGCGCGCCGAGGCGACCGCGCAGCTGGCGCGCCGCGACGACACGAACGCACGCGCCTGGACGCTCGACGCCTACGCGTGGGCCTTCTCCCCCGACCTCGAGGGGCCGCCCGACCTCGCGTTGCTCGTGCGCCTCGAGGACGCACTGCTCGACATGGCCGACCGTGTCGACGCGGGCGATCGCCTCGTCGACCTGGCGACCAAGGGCTACGAGCTGGTGGACGCGAACACCGACTGCCCCTTCGCCCGCATGCGCGCGGTCGCCGGGCTCGCGCGCCTCGAACCGGTGGCCCACATCGGTCGCTTGACCCTCCTGCTGGCGAGCGACGACGACCAGGCGGCGGGGTTCGCCGTCCGGACGCTGACCGAGCTCGACTGGAACGGGACCTCGGCGTCCGTCGCGGGCGTCGTGCCCGAAGTCGAGGGCGACGCGCGCGATCGCGCGCTCCAGGTGCTGACCGATCGCGGCGACGACGCGGCGTTCGAGGCCCTCGGCGCGCTCGCGCGGCGCGGCGAGGGCCTGGCGATCGACGCCCTGGCACACGCCACGGGTCGCTCCGGCTACGACGCGATCGTCGGTGCGATGATGGAGCTCGTGGGCGACGACGCGGCGCTGGGCCGCGCGCGGCGCGCGCTGGAGCGCCAGCGCGACCCGCAGGTCGACGCGTGGCTGTCCGAGGACGTCCGCGACGCCTCCTCCTACTACGGAACGCGCGTGCGCATCGAGCTGATCGGCGCCTTTGGCCGCCGCTCGCAGGACGAGTGCGTCGAGTGCCTGATGCAGATCGTCCGGAGCGAGCGCGAGCGCGGCGGCGCGCTCGAGGCGGGCGTGCTGCGCGCCGCCTGGCGCACGACCTCGGAGTACGCGACCGGGACGGACTTCGAGCAGGTCGCCGCGAGCTTCGCGGAGGAGACCGTCGCGGTCGACGAGGCCGGCGCCGCGCTGGTCGCGACGGTCGAGCGCAGCGCCGACGCCGGGGCGCGCCGCGACGCGGTGCTCGCGGCCTACGACGCCGCGTCCGTCGCGCAGCGCGCCGCGATGCTCGACGCGCTCGCCCTGGTGGGCGGCGATCGCGCGCTGGCCGAGGCGAAGCTGGCGCTCCAGGACGAGGCCCTCGCGCCGGCGGCCGTGGCGGCCCTGGCGCGCTGGCGCACGCCGGCCGCGCTCGAGCCGCTGCTCATGACCTACCTCGCGGGCGCGGGCGATCTGCGCGCGCCGGCCTTCGACGGCTGCGTGGCGCTCGGCCGACGCCTCGCGTCGACCGATCCGACCGGCGCGGGCGGCGTGGTGCGCGCGCTGTTCGACCAGGTGCGCGAGCCCGACCAGCGCGACCGCGTGCTGGACCTGGCGGCCGCGGTGCCCGCGCGCGCGGCGGTCGCGGTCCTGCGCGACGCGCTCGCCGAGGGCGTGCGCGTCGAGAGCGCGATCGACGCGGCGGTGCGCCTCGCGCCGACGCTGGGCCCCGAGCTGCGCTACGCGGCGCTGGACCTGCTCGACGCCGCCGCCGCCAAGGCCTCGACCGCCGGTCGCAGCGAGGCGATCACGAACGCGATCGACGCGGTCGAGGCCGACGAGGACCATCTGCTCGCCTGGCGCCTCGCCGGGCCGTACGAGAAGGACGGTGTGTCGGGGAGCGGCATCCTGGCCGAGGTCTTCGCGCCCGAGATCGATCCGGACGACCCGTCGATCCAGTGGCGCGACCTGTGGCCCTGGGACGCGCCGGACGCGGTCGGCGTCTTCGACCTGAACCGGGTGCTGTCCGGCGGCGACCGCACCGCCTACGCGCGCACGCAGGTGTGGTCCGACACCGCGCAGCAGGTGCGGCTCGAGCTCGGCTCCGACGACGGGCTGTGCGTCTGGCTCAACGGGAAGGAGATCCATCGCAACGACGTGATGCGCGGCCTGTCGCGCGGCTCGGACGTGGTGATCGCCAAGCTCGAGGCCGGTTGGAACGACCTCATGCTCGAGGTGAGCCAGGGCGGCGGCGACTGGAAGTTCGTCTGCCGCTTGCGCGGTGTGGATCGACGCGCGGCCAGCGGCTGGCGCTGCGACCGCATTCGTCGGCGCACCGCGGCGTTGCCCGATTCGATCCCGCTGCTCGGTCCCGGCATCGAAGGCGTGAGCGGTTGGAGCCACGCGGACGGTTCGGACGCGCGCTGGCGCTCCGAGGACGGCGTCATGATCGGCGTTCCGGGGACCGGCAACGTCCAGAGTCGCTTCGAGTTCACCGACGCCACGGTGCACCTCGAGTTCCGCGTGCCGCACGAACCGAAGCGCGAACGCGGGCAGGGGCAGGGCAACTCGGGCGTCTACCTGATGGGGCGCTACGAGGTGCAGATCCTCAACTCGTGGGGGATGCCGGCGCACCCGAACGAGGGCGGCTCGATCTACGGCGTGCGCGCGCCGAGCGTGAACATGAGCGCGCGTCCGGGCGAGTGGCAGACCTACGACATCGAGTTCACCGCGCCGCGCTGGCGCGACGGGGACAAGATCAGCGACGCGCGCATGACCGTGTTCCACAACGGCGTGCTCGTGCACGACGACGTGGTGATCGAGGGTTCGACGGGCGCCGGCGGGCCGGAGGTCGAGGGCCCTGGCCCGCTCGTCCTCCAGGACCACGGGCACCAGCTCGCGTTCCGCAACGTGTGGGTGAAGCCGCACGACGGACCGACGACGCACGACCCGACGCCGCTCTTCGTCGGCGACGCGCTCGAGGGCTGGATCCAGCGCGGTGGCGCGGCCGAGTACCGGCGCGAGGGCGACGCGATCGTCGGCGTGACGCGGCCCGACCAGCCCAACAGCTTCCTGTGCACGGAGCGCGACTTCGGCGACTTCGCGTTCGAGTACGAGTTCCTGGTCGATCCCGAGCTCAACTCGGGCGTGCAGATCCGCAGCCAGTCGCGCGAGGCGCACATGAACGGTCGCGTGCACGGCTACCAGGTCGAGATCGACCCGAGCGAGCGCTCCTGGAGCTGCGGCATCTACGACGAGGCGCGCCGCGGTTGGCTGGCGCCGATGGGCGAGCTGCCGGTCGCGCGCGCGGCGCTGCGCCAGGGCGAGTGGAACCGCGTGCGCGTGTGGGCGAACGGCGACGTGCTGCGCACCTGGCTGAACGGTCAGCCGTGCGCGGTGCTGGTCGACGGGATGACGCCCTCCGGCTTCATCGGCCTCCAGGTGCACGGCGTCGGCGGGCGCGAGGACCCGCTCGAGGTGCGCTGGCGCGGGCTGCGGTTGCTCGAGTGGTGAGTCGAGGATGACCGGTACGGTGCCTGACCCCCCGGTCATCACCGGCGTCCCGCGCACGCTGCGCGCGGGACGCCGGTGATGACCGGGGGGTCAGGCACCGTACCGGTCATCCGAAGCGGAACCTCAGTCGCCGGCGGGCACCTCGAGCGCGATCCGCAGCGTCGCCGCGTGCGTGGGATCGCCGCGGCGCCAGAGGGTCTCGAGCAGGGTCGTTGCACTGGGCGCGAGCTCGAACACGCGCGGCTCGCCGCCGTTCACAAGGACCTCGAGCGGCCGCGTCGGGTCGACGTGGCGCTCGTCGAGGAGCAGTTCGACGCGCTCGACGCCTTCGACGCTCAACTCGATGCGGTTCGGAGCGTCACCCGCGGCGCGCGTCAGCGAGGCCTCGAGCACCGCGCCGCTCTTCGGCTCGGGCAGGTGCAGCCACCAGTGGTGCGCGATGCGGTCGTCGGTCGTGTGCCAGACGAGGCGCGTGGGCACGGCGGTGCGCCGGCGTTCGAGCAGCTGCGGGAGCAGGTCGCGATCGGGCAGGCCGCCGTGGCCGTTGCCCTCGATCATCCAGGCTTCGAAGGGATAGAGCGTGCCGCCGCTCGCCTCGCGCAGTTCGGCGAGGAGCCGGGCGCTGCGCTCGGAGCGTTCGAACCGGCCGTACGCCGTGTCGAGTTCGCCGTACATGAACGAGAACGGCAGGTTCGCGAGGTTCTCGTGGCGCGTCTCGCCGTCGGTGGCGGCGGCGGCCGAGCTGTGCACGCCGGCGAAGAGGTCGGGCGCCTTCGGACCGATCACCCACGCGCCGTAGCCGCCGTGGCTGTAGCCGAGCGTGTAGACGCGCGTCGGGTCCGCGTTCTCCTGCGTGACCATCTGACGGATCAAGCGCTCGATCAGTGGCACGATCGCGTCGTCGTACACGCCGTTCCACTCGTTGTTCGGCGCGCGCAGGGCCAGGTACAGGTAGCCGCCCGCCTCGGGGTGGTCCTTGTAGTAGATCTGCATGTGGCGCCACTGCTGGTCGTTGACCTCCTGCGGCGCGCCGCCGCCGCCGTGCATCGCGATGACGAGCGGCCAACGCTCGCCCTCGCGACGCTCGCCGACCTTCTTCAGCGTGTAGGGCGACTCGCGATCGGCGGTGCGCACGAGCGAGTTCGCGTGATCGGCGGCGAGGTCGTCGTGCAGCCCGTCGCCGACCTGGTACAGGCGCCAGGCGATGTGACGGAGGACGTCGGGAGAGGCAGCGACGAAGCGGTCGTACGCGCCGGCGTCGATCGACTCGCCGTCGCGCAGCACCGCGAAGAAGGCCAGCACGCCGTCGTGCACGTCCTTGGGCATCTCGCGCTGCTCGCGCGTGCCCTCGCCCGCGAGTTGGAGGTCGAGCGTCGTCGTCCCGAACAGGGGGCGCAGCGCGTGCTCGACCTCGCGCTCGCCGGCGCGCGCCTCGACCCTCCACTCCGAGTAGATCGGGACGCTGAACTCGAGCATGTCGTTGAGGTCGGCGCGTGGTCCTTTCGAACGCCCCGACAGCGTCGCGCGCTTGCCGGCCAGGTCGAGCCGCGTCACGACCACCGCCGCTTCGACCCGTTCGTCGCCGTCCCACACGCGGACGCGGAGCGCGATCTCGTCGGGCGGACCGGCGGCGGGCTCGCGCTCTTCCTGCGGCGCGTACCGCGCCGAGACGTCGACCGCGTTCACGAACGCCGCGTCCGGCGCCCACGGCAGGTGGAAGCGCGCGCCGCCGGCTGCGCGCCACTGCACGGCCATCACGGCGTGCAGCGGGTCGCCGGCCACCGCGTTGCGCGCGTCGCCCGCGAACCACGCGCGGTCGAGCCCGTTCGCGTCGTACTCCGCGGCGCCCGTGAAACGCCAGGCCTCGCCGTCCCACACCTCGACCCAGGTGTGGTTCCCGTTCTTGTGCGGCCACGCACCGATGCCGGCCAGGCGCGCGGGCACGCCCACCGCGCGGCACGCGTCGGCGAGCAGGATCGACAGGCCGGTGCAGCTCGCCAGCCCCTGCTCGATCGACTCGCTCGGCGCCTGGTTCGCGCGTCGGCGCTTCGTCGAGTACTTCACCCCGAGCGCGCCGAACACCTCGCGGTTGAGCACCTGCGCCGCTTCGCCCGGCGTCTCGCACTCGGCGACCAGCTCGGCGAAGCGCTCGCGCAGACCCGGCCGCCAGTCCTCGCGCGGCTCGTCCACGTTCGCGTAGGGCAGGATCGCGTCGCGGTACACGGCGCGCGGCACCTGGTCGTGCCACGGCGCGCGCGTCCACGCCTCGCGCGCGAGCGCCGCGTCCGCCGCGACCCAGTCCGGGTCGAGCGCGACCAGGTCGTGCGTCGGCATGTAGGCGACGAGGAAGGCCAGGTCGGCGGCGCGCGCGGCGTCGTCGCGTCGCGCGTCCTCGAGGACCGCGCGCCAGCCGTCGGCGCGGTCGCCGGCGCGGGCCAGCGCCTCGCCGAGGGCGGCGCGCGTGGCCTCGTCGAGGAGCGGTTCGTCGGCGATCTGGACGGACGCGACCGGGACGGACGCGACCGGGACGAACGCGACCGGGACGAACGCGACCTGCGCGAACGCGGGCAACGCGAGGAGCGGGGCGAGGAGCGGAAGGACGAGGCGGCGGCGGAGGCTCTGCATGGCGAGAGAGCCTAGCCTCGCGAACCCCACCGGGACGGGTCGGTCGCGGGACGCAGCGTTCGCTTTCACCGGTGCGCGCGAGCGAACCCTTCGGTCGACCCGCCCGCTCGGCCGATCCGAACGAGCCGTCGCGTCGCTAGAGTGCGCGGCCCCCCGTGCAGATCCCCTTCGGTCAACCCAGCCTCGGCGCCCGCGAGGCCCGCGCCATGCTGCGCGCGCTGCGGACGAGTCGCATCGTCGGCAACGGCGTGCTGAGCAAGCGTGCCGAGGCGCGCCTGTGCGAGACGACCGGCGCGGCGCACGCGCTGTTGACGCCGAACGCGACGCAGGCGCTCGAGCTGTTCCTGCACGTACCCGATCCGCGCGACCCGAGCGACGACCCGCGGCCGCTCGTCGGTCCCGGCGACGAGGTGATCCTGCCGTCGTTCTCGTACGTGTCGATGGCGAACGCCGTCTGCGCACGCGGCGCGAGGCCGGTGTTCTGCGAGATCGAGCGCGAGACGCTGGGGCTCGATCCGGCCTCGGTGCGCGCGGCGATCACCGAGCGTACGAAGCTCGTCATGCCCGTGCACTACGGCGGCATGGCCTGCGACCTGCCCGCGCTGCTCGAGCTGTGTCGGGAGCACGACCTCGTGCTGTTCGAGGACGCGGCGCAGGCGATCGGGTCGCGCTTCCAGGGCCAGCATCTCGGCACCTTCGGCGCCGGTGCGTGCCTGTCGTTCCACGCGACCAAGAACGTGGTCTGTGGCGAGGGCGGCGCGCTGCTCCTTTCGGACCACGCGGCGATGCGCACCGTCGAGATCGCGCACGAGAAGGGCACGAACCGCAGCGCGTTCCTGCGCGGCGAGGTGGACAAGTACACCTGGGTCGGGACGGGAGGTAGCTACGTGCTGTCCGACGCGCTCGCCGCGCTGCTCGACGTGCAGCTCGAGCGTCTCGACGAGCTCACCGCGCGGCGCCGCGAGATCTGGGACCTGTACCAGGCCGGGACGGATTGGATCGAGGAGAAGGGCAGCGCCTTCCGCTGCACGCCGCGCGCGGACTGCGAGCACAACGCGCACATCTGGTGGATGGTCACCGAGAGCCAGGCGCTCGCCGATCGCATCATCGACGGCCTGCGGCGCGCGGGCGTGCAGGCGACCTTCCACTACCAGGCGCTGCACGCGTCGCCGTTCGCGCGACAGCACCTGGGGACGGCCGACCTCGACCTGCCGCTCACGACGCAGGTCAGCGACTGCATCGTGCGGCTGCCGCTCAGCTCGCGCATGAACCGCAAGAAGGCCGAGACGGTGCTGCGCGCTCTAAAAGGCGTCGTCTGAACCCCGGGCGCGGTTCGTGACCACGTTGGGAGCGTTCGAGCGCTCTCGAAGATTCGACCCGAGGCGCCCGCGCGCGAGGCCCGGTTCGGGCTCCACCGGACCCGTTCTCGATCGCGACAACGCGCCCGCTTCGAAGGCTCACGGTGCATCCGCGAACGCGCCGATTCCGTCCGCATGTTCGCACTCCAAACGCCCGCTTGCCCCGGGTGCGAGGACACGGCCGCCGTCAGCGCCACCGCTGGCGGCGGCTTCTGGTCCAAGCTCTTCGACACCTCCGACTTCCCCGCGCGCTGGAACTGCGGCACCTGGGACGCGTCGTTGGGGTGGCTGCACATCGGCTCGGACGTGGCCATCTGGGCCGCCTACCTGGCGATCCCCATCCTGCTCCTGCTCCTCGTGCGTCGCCACGGGACGGACATCCCGGTCAAGGGCGTCGGTCTGCTCTTCTGTGCGTTCATCCTCTCGTGCGGCACGACGCACCTGTTCGAGGCGGTGATCTTCTACTGGCCGGCGTACCGAGTGGCGGGCTTGCTCAAGCTGGGAACGGCGATCGTGTCCATCGCAACGGTCGTGGTGCTCGCGCGGATCCTCCCGCAGCTCCTCCAGCTCCGCGGTCCGGTCGAGCTGAAGCGAATGGTCGACGAGCAGACCGTCGAGCTGCGCGAGTCCCGGGAAGCCTGCTCGCTCGAGCGCGACCGCGCCGAGTCGGCGGACCGCGCCAAGACACGGTTCCTGGCGACGATGAGCCACGAACTGCGCACACCGCTGGCCGCGATCCTCGGACACGTCGAGCTATTGACCGACCGCGACCATCCGCTCGGTCCCGACAACCAGCGCGCGAGTCTCGAGACCATCCACCGCAGCGCGGAGCACCAGCTCGCGATCATCAACGACGTGCTCGAGTTGTCCAAGATCGAGGCGGGCGAACTCGAGCTCGTCGATGCGCCGTTCGATCCTGACGAGCTGGGTCGCGCCGCCGTCGAGATCACGGGCGTCCGCGCGAAGCAGCGCGGCAACACCATCAGCTACCGGTCCACGCGCTGTCGCCCCGACGGCTCGCGCCTCGTGTCCGACCCTACGCGTGTTCGCCAGGTGCTCGTCAACCTCCTGTCGAACGCGGCGAAGTTCACCTCGCGCGGCAGCATCGAGGTCGAGTTCGTCGAGCGCAGCGACGGCGACGCGGGCGTCCTGCTGGAGTACACGGTGCGCGACACCGGCATCGGGATGTCGGCCGAACAGGTCGCGCGCGTCTTCGATCCCTACCGTCAGGCGGAGTCGACGACACAGGTCGAGCACGGCGGCACGGGGCTCGGCCTCTCGATCAGTCGCGAGATCGCGCGCGCGCTTCGCGGCGACCTCGTGGTCGAGTCGACACCCGACGAGGGCAGCGCGTTCACCTTCACGATGCGCGCGGCCGTGGAGACGCGCGACCCCGAGGACGGCGGAGGCGCGAACGACGCGTCGCGGCTCGACGGGCGCCGCGTCCTCCTCGTGGAGGACCAGTACGACCTGGCCGTCGTGACGAAGCGGCAGCTCGAGCGCGTGGGCGCCGTCGTCGATCACGCGGCGGACGGGAGCTCCGCGCTGGAGCACCTCGATGGCGGTGCGTACGACCTCGTCCTGCTCGACCTGCAGTTGCCGGACTTCGACGGCGACGTGGTGCTCACGCGCGCGCGCGAGGCCGGTTGGACGGGTCCCGTCGTCGCGCTCACCGCGAACGCGATGAAGAGCCAGCGCGACGAGTGCCTGGCGATGGGCTTCGACGACTTCGCGAGCAAGCCGCTGCGCGGACGCGCGTTGGTCGAACTCGTGGCGCGCCACGCCGACCCCGAGAGCGGCGTGCGGGCGGCGTAGCGGTCGACCGATCGCGAGCGTGAAGGCGCCTACGCGCTCTCTGCACTAGACTGCGCCGATGTTCGACGCGCTCCTCACGCTGGTCCTCGCCCTCCCCGTCGTCGCTCCGTCCGTCGACGACGAGCCCTCCGAGAAGAAGGCGGCGGCGACCGTCGCGGCAGCGCCCGACGAGGCGGGCGTGGACGCGGCCTTCGCGGCCGCCGTGGCGTTCCTCTTGTCGACGCAGGAGGACTACGTCGCCGATCCGCCGGTGCGCCCGATGCCCGACGAGCGCGTGCCCGGGTGGCAGGAGCGCGAGAGCGCGCGCCTGGCGGAGCAGCGCGCCGAGGACGGTCCCGGCGCCGAGTGGCCCTACCAAGGCGTGTACCGCGTCCAGGTCGGTCGCGAGGTCGTCATCCCGTCCGGCTACCGCGTCGGCGGGACCGCGATCGTGTGCGAGGCATTGCTCGCGGCGCCGGGCTTCGACGCGGACGAGGCGCGGGTCGCGGCGCTCACGCGTGCGCTCGACTTCCAGTTCGAGATGCTCGCGCCCGAGGGCGGTGACCCGTTCATGGCGCCCGGCCCGAAGGAGGGCTACGACGTGCGCGGCTGGGGTCACGCGCAGGCGCTCGCGCTGTTCCTGCGGGTGCTCGCGCGCGACGAGGAAGCCGCGTTCCCCACGGCCGAGCAGCGCGAATCGCTCGCGGCACTCGTGCCGCACCTCGTGCACTGCATCGCCGTCAACGAGGAGGACGGCGGCGGGTGGAACTACGCGGGCGGCTCGGTGAGTCCATTCATGACCGCGACGACGCTCGACGCCCTGATGGACGCGCGCGACGCCGGGTTCGAGGTCGACGCCGCGCTGATCGAGCGCGCGCTCGACGCCATCGAGGCGAACCGCGCGGACAACGGAGCCTTCGCCTACGCGGGGCCCGTGCGCGGGCGCGTCGCGATGCACGGCTCGTCGGCGCGCTCGGCGGCGGCGGAGCTCGTCCTCGTGCGCGGTGGTCGCAGCGATGCGGACCGCCTGCACGCGGCGGTGCTCGGCTTCTTCGACGGCTGGGACGAGCTGCTCGTGCGCAAGAGCCAGCAGGGCACCCACGTCGGGCCCTACGGCATCGCGCCCTACTACTTCATGTACGGCCACACCTGGGCCGCGCGCGCGATCGCCGCGCTCGACGAGGAACGCCGCCCCGCACTGCGCGAGCGCCTGCTCGAGCACCTGTGGCGCACGCGCGAGGACGGCGGCGTGTGGAACGACCGCATCTTCCCGCGCAGCGCGAGCTACGGCACCGCGATGGCGGTGCTCGCGCTCGCGGCCGAGTGAAAGCGACCGCGACCGAATCCCAACGACGCGCCCATGTCCCGCACCACCACTCGCGCCGTCCCCGTCGCGCGTCGCTCCCGCCTCGCGCTCCCCCTCGTCCTCACCGCCTCCGCCTTCGCCGCCTCGTGCGGCATGGGCTCGGGCACGCCGCTGCCCGACATCGGTGACACGATCCAGTGCACCTTCGAGTCGGGCCACTGGGTCGGCGGCGAGGTGACCGACCTGGCGCCCGGCTCGGCCAAGATCGGCGAGCAGTGGGTGAACTGGGAGATGGTCCGGTCCTGGCACCCGGCCGATCACGACAGTTCGAGCTCCGGCGAGTGACGCGAGCCCGGCGGCGCGGGGAGCGGCGGGTCGCCGCGCCCGTCACGCGCCGCCGTCGCTGCGCACCGGTTCCGAGGCCTCGTCCGGCTCGCGCGCGAGCAGCGCGAACGCGGCGACCACCGCCGCGGGTGCGACGTGCGCGTAGATGCGCGGGCCCGCCGTGACCCACTGCCACTCGACCGGGTAGGGGCTCGTCGCGAGGACGAGGTAGTAGGTCGTCGCGACGCACAGCCACAGGACGGCGGCGAAGAGCGGAGTGGCGCTGCGGCGTCGTCGCGCGGGCGCGAGCACGAACGCGACGAGTGCGAGTCCGGCCAGCGCGGCGGTGGCGTCGAAGGCGAACACGTGGCGCGTCATCACGTTCACGAACGCGGTGACGAAGTGCGTCGCGCCGCTCGTGGAGTCCGCACGGTCCGCCAGGTGGTGCTCGAGGCCCCACGCGAGGTTCGCCGCCTGGTGGACGGCGAAGACGACCAGCGCGGGCGCGCCGACCGCGATCGAGCGCAGCACGAACACGCGCGCGAACACGCGCTCCGTGGCCGGTCGCGAGACGACGCGCACCGCGAGTGTCGCGACGGCCCACGCGGCCATGATCGCGGCGCCCTCGGGCTTGGTCGCGACGAGCAGGAGCAGGGCGAGCGCTTCGACACCGCCGCGCCATCGACGGTCGAGCGTGCGCGCGAACACGAGCAGCACGACGCCCGCGATCACGGTGCTCATGGCTTGGCCGGTGTCGAGCCCGCGCAGTGGGATCGGCGCGAGGACGAGCGCTCCGACGAGCGGCAGCGTCCACCATGTCGGCGCCGTCGAGCGCCGCGCGATCTCCATCAACGCGAGCGGCCACAGCGCTCCGAACAACTGCGCGGGCAGGCGCACGGTGAAGTGGACGACCTCGCCGGCCCACGCGTACTGGTGCGCCTGGAGCAGCGACACCAACCACGGATAGGCCGCCATGTGGACGTGCGAGCGATGGTCGGGCAACCGGTCGCTCGACAGGAGCGTCGCCAGTTCGCCGGGGTCGCCGCTGAGGCTGAACAGGACCTTCGCCTTCGCCGCCCAGATCGACGCCTCGTCGCCCTGGAAGACCGGCAGGTAGTTCGCGAGCGCGATCCAGTCGATCACGAGCGCGGTCCAGGCGGCGGCGGCGATCCACCACAGCGCGCCGACGCGCGGCGCCGTCCGGGCGGGCGCGGCGTCCGGCGAGGTCACGCGGCGCGCGCCCGCACCCAGGAGGAACGCGACGACGACGGCCGGCGGCGCCCACGCGGTCGGGGTGAGGCGCAGGTCGAACGCTGCCAGCAGCGCGCCGCTCGCGCCGACCGCGAGGGCGCCGAGGCTCCAGCACACGAGCGGCCACGCGAAGCCGAGCGCGTGCAGCCCGAGGTCGCGCCGGCGCGTGAACGCCGCGAGCGCGATCGCGCCGTAGAGGGCCTGCGCGCCACAGGCCGCGAGCGCGTTCCAGTACGAGTCCACGCGCTCAGTCCTCCCCGTCCTCGCGCACGACCGCCAACAGGCGCCAGCCCGGACCGCTGGCGTGTTCGACGAGGTCCGCGTCGTCGCCGACCGTCACGCCGATCATGTCGAGGACCCAGATCCGCTCGTTCGCGCCCGCGTCGCGCGCGCGCGCGCGCCAGGTCGTCACCTCGGTGTCGACGCCGACGACGATCCGCGGCAGCGCGAGGAAGCGCGAGCGTCCGACCATGTTGTGGGTCGCGATGTCGACGAACGCGGTCGAGCTCGGACGGATCGGCGCGAGCACCAACGCGGTCGGGTCCGTGTGCGCTTCGATCGCCTCGAGCACCGGCCGGATCGGCCCGAGCATGAGCGCGTCCCGTTCGGCCAAGGAGGTCGTCCAGGCCCGCTCGTGCGAGCCGTCGGGCCACTTCTCGTACGCCCGCACCGCGCTGCGCACGCAGGCGTAGGTCAGCCACACCGCCACGGCGATCGCGAACGCCCTGCGCAGGGCGTCGACGGGACCCGGCGAGGCAGCTTCCATCGTTCGAGCGTAGCACGCGGTCGGGAGCGGGGCCGCGCGCTCAGCGGCTCGGCAACAGCCGCAGCTCCACCTGTTCGCGGCGCAGCGGCGCGACGCGCACCGTGCGTTCCGTGGCGCGTTCGGCGGCGTTGACGCGCAGGCGCAGCGAGCCTTCGGGCGCGTCCTCGATCGCGAAACGTCCCGCCTCGTCCGTGCGCACCGCCGGGACGAGTCGCGCCGGGTCGCTCGCGTCGCTGCAGCGCACGAGCGCGCCCGCGATCGGCTCGCCGTCCTCGTCGAGCACGACGCCGTCGATGGCGCCCGCGCTCAGGTCGATCACCGGCGCCGCGCCCCGCCGCGTGTGCACGAGGCTCGTCGTGCCGATGACCGGCCAGTCGCCGCCGCGCGCCCACGGCGGCAGCACGCGCACCTGGTAGTCGCCGAGCGCGAGGTCGGCCACGCGGAAGCGGCCGTCGCGCTCGACGGCGACGCGCCGCTCGACGCGGCCGTCGAGACCGGGCGCGGCGCTCTCGCGCAGGCCCGACGCGGTCTGTTCGAGCGGCACGAGCCAGACCTCGTAGCCCTCGACCGCGCGCTCGTCGTTCGGTCGCACGGCGCCGACGAGCGACTGGCGCCGCACGTCGGGCAGCGTCGGGAAGGGCTCGAAGCGCGGCGGCAGTTCGAGGCGCAGCGGCCCGCTCATGGGCAGGTCCACCATCAGGTCGACGCCGGGCGCGGCGAGCGGCACGGCGGTCAGCGTCGCGCGACCGGCGTTCGGCAGTCCGCGCAGCTCGTAGGTGCCGAGCGCGTCGCTGTGCGTCCAGAACAGCTCGTCGGCGACGACCAGCGTCACGAGCACGTCGGCCGCGCCGCGTCCGTCGATCGTCGTCACCACGCCGCGCACGCGCCCGGTGCGTTCGGTCGGGTCGGGCAGTCCGAGCTCGGCGTGGGTGCGCGGCGCGCCGACCGCACCCACCTCGACCGGGTCGCCCGGACCGTCGAGCACCTGGTGCAGCCACAGGCCGGCGAGCCAGCCGAACAGGAGCACCGTGAACAGGCGGCGCAGGAGTTCGCGGCGACCGCGGCGCGTGGTCGGGTCGATCGTCGAACGCTCCGGTTCGGGCGTGGTGGCGGCGGTCGCAGCGGTCGCGGCGGCGCGCGGTTCGTCGTCGGCGCCGCTCACGACCAGGCCTCCGTCGCGGCGAGCGCGCGCACGAGCTCGCCGTGCAGGCGCGCGGCCGGCGCGAATTCGCCGCAGTCGAGCGCTTCGACGCCGGCGCGGAAGCGGCCGAGCCCGCGTGCGCCGGAGCGCGCGTAGCCGAGCAGGCGCAGCGCCAGGTGCAGGCGGTCGCACAGGGCGACGAAGCGCGCCTCGCGCGTCGCCCCCTCGAGGTACTCGTCGAGGCGCGCGCGCGCGGCCGGCGCGAACGGTCCGAGCAACGCGTCGGCGGCGGCGCGCTCGGCCGCGCGCTTGGCGCCGGCGGGCAACAGCTCGGTCGCTCTGCGCGGCAGGTCGCCCAGGCGCGCTTCGGGCAGGTCGTGCGCGACGGCCAGGCTCACCGCCCGGTCCAGGTCGAGCGGCGGCTCCACCGCGGCGCCCAGGGTGAGTGCGAGGGTCGCGACGCCCTGGCTGTGGGCGGCGATCGACTCGGCCGCAGGGAGGCCCGCCTGGAGCCAGCCCGTGCGCGGCAGCCGCTCGAGCGCGAGGAACTCGAGCAGGGCGGCCAGCGCGGGCGAGTCGCCGGCGGCATCGCCGGGTGAGCGGTCGGGGTCGGTCACGGAGGCGTCGAGCGAGTCGGGGTCGGCGGGTTCCACCGCCGCACCGGCAGCCTATAGTGCTCGGCTCGGAGCGCGCTGGCCGAACCGCCGGCCGCGCCGCGAACGAGCGGCCTCCGACCCGAACCATGCTGCTGCGACTGCGCCAGGGCCTCGCGCCCCACGAACTGGGCACCGTCCTCGACGAGGCCGAACGCCAGGGCGCGACGACGCGCTTCCTCGACGAGGGCCGCACACTCCTCGAGCTGACGGCGGACGGTCGCGCGAGCGGCTTCCGCCCCGGAGCGCGGGCCGCGTTCGAGGACCTGTGGGCGGTCGCGTCCGTGCTCGACGCGAGCGACGCGCCCGAGCTGTTCGCGACGGTCGTGCCCGGTGAGGCCGGCGAGGTCGCGGCGAAGGACGCGCGCTTCGGCGGCGGCGACCTGTCGATCGTCGCGGGCCCCTGCGCGGTGGAGGATCGCGCGTCGCTGCTCGAGATCGCGCGCCAGGTCGCCGACGCGGGCGCGACGCTCCTGCGCGGCGGCGCCTACAAGCCGCGCACCTCGCCGCACGCCTTCCAGGGTCTGGGCCGCGACGGCCTCGCGCTGCTCGACGAGGCGCGCGCGGTGACCGGGCTCGGCATCGTGACCGAGGTGCTCGATCCGCGCGATGTGGAAGCGGTCGGCGCGGTCGCCGACGTGTTCCAGATCGGCGCGCGTTCGATGGCGAACTCGGCGCTGCTCACCGAGGTCGGGCGCTACAGCGCGGAACACGGCACCCCGGTGCTCGTCAAGCGCGGCATCGCGGCCACCGTGCGCGAGTTCTGCCTCGCGGCCGAGTACGTGCTGAACGAAGGCACGAGCCGCGTGGTCCTGTGCGAGCGCGGCATCCGCGGCTTCGACAGGGTCACGCGCAACCTGCTCGACCTCGGCGCGGTCGCGCACCTCAAGCGCGCGACCAAGCTGCCCGTGGTCGTCGACCCGAGCCACGCGGCCGGTCGCGCCGACCTGGTCGCGCCGCTCGCCGCCGCCGGCGTGGCGGCCGGCGCCGACGGCCTGCTCGTCGAGGTGCACCCGCGTCCGGAGACGACGCACTCCGACGGGGCCCAGGCCCTGTCGCCCGCCGCCTTCGCCGACCTCGTTCGGCGCATCGAGACCCTCGCGCCCGCGTGCGACCGCCGCCTGGTGCGGCTCGCGCGCGTCGAGGCCTGAGCGGCCACGCGCCGTCGCGGGGCGGCCGGGCGCGCCGCCCCTGGGAGGGGAGCGAGGGCCCGCGCCGGAAGCGTTCGTTGCCACAGCTATCGGTGAGCGGTCGCCGGCGGGCGACGATCGGCCGGCGGTGATCGGGGATCGGTGGGTGCGCGCGTGCGCCTCGACCGTCTCGGGTCCGCCCTCGTGGAATTCCGTACGACTTGTCCCGTCCGGCTGGGGCTCTAGTTTGGGCGCCATGAAGACCCCCCTGAAGTGCGGCTCGATCCGAGCCCTCGCGATCGGCCTCGGTGCCGCGGTCGCCGTCTCCTGCGCCTCGAACGACCTGGGTGAGATGCAGGTTCGCCACATGGAGGTGCCGTCCGGCCACGAGCCGAGCTTCGCCTACGAGTGGATGGACGTGATGCTCGAGGCCGCGGCGCGCGACGTCGAGCGCGTCGGAGCCCAACCGACGATCCTCTCCCGTCAGATGGTGATCCCGGCGATCGCCATGTACGAGGCCTGGGCGGCCTACGACGACGTGGCCGTCGGTCCGTACTACGGCGACGAACTGCGCCGGCCCGAGGAGGAGCGCACGCTCGCGAACAAGAAGGCCGCCATCGCGCACGCGATGTACCACGCCTGCGTCGACCAGTACCCGCACCACGCGGACTACCTGCGCGCGGAGATGGAGCGGATGGGCTACGACCCGGATCTGCCGACGATGGACCCGTCGACGCCGGAAGGCCTCGGCAACATGGTCGCTCGCACGGTGGTCGAGCACCGTCACGGCGACGGCGCCAACCAGCACGGTGACATGGAAGGCTCCAACGGCGAGCCCTACTCCGACTACACCGGTTACGAGCCGGTGAACCCGGTCGACGAGATCATCGACCCCGACCGCTGGCAGCCGATCCCCTTCGACGACGGCAAGGGCGGCACGATCACCATGGGCTTCCTGACCGCGCACTGGCTCATGGTCGAGCCCTTCGCGCTCGACAGCGCGGACGCGTACCGCCCCGGCCCGCCGCCGCTCGTCGGTTCGGAGCAGCTGAAGGCCGAGGTCGACGAGTGCATCGAGATGAACGCGTCGCTCGACCCCGATCAGAAGGCGCTCGTCGAGTTCATGCGCGACGGCCCGCGTTCGACCGGTCAGTCCGGCCACTGGCTGCGCTTCGCCCAGGACGTGTCGGTCCGCGATCGCAACGACCTGGACGAGGACGTGAAGCTGTTCTTCTCGGTCGCCGTGACCGCGTTCGACACCTTCATCGCGTCGTGGGACAGCAAGCGCGTCTACGACTCCTCGCGCCCGTGGACGCTCGTGCGCCACTACTACCCGGACGAGGAGATCATGGGCTGGGGCGGCCCCGGCAAGGGCGTCGTCAAGATGAAGGGTTCGGAGTGGCACCCGTACTCGCCGTCGACCTTCATCACGCCGCCGTTCCCGGGCTACACCTCGGGCCACAGCACGGTGAGCGCCGGCTGCGCCGAGATGCTCCGCCTGCACACCGGCAGCGACGAGTTCGGCGTGCTCGAGGAGCGCGTCGCCGGTGAGCTGACCGAGGAGGGCGCGTCCTGCGAAGAGATGCAGCAGGTGGACGGCCTCTTCCCGATGCCCGGTCCGGACGGCGAGCCGCTGACCTGCGACGTGCGCATCCCGATCAAGACCTTCACCCAGGCGGCGGAGCTCGCGGGCATCAGCCGCGTGCTCGGCGGGTACCACATCCAGGCCGACAACGTGGCCGGCCTGAAGCTGGGTCGCGACGTGGCCAACGACATCTACCCGAAGCTGCAGGCCTACTTCGACGGCTCCTCGGACCGTCGGATCCTGCCCCGCAACTGAGCGCCTGACGACGATGGGGCCGCCTGCGGGCGGGCCGAGGACGGGGCCGGTGCGCACGCGCGCGCCGGCCCCGTCGCGTTGTGGGCCGGTCGAGGCGCCCACGACGAAAAAAGCGTCGGACCGCGCGGGGAGCGGTCGGGGCCCGGGTCCTGGGAGTCGTGCGCGACGCCGTGCCGCGCTCTCCACCACGGCTCCTCACCCGAACGGACCCATGAAGAAGCACCTCGACGACCAGGCCACCTCGCACGCCCTCTCGACCTCGACCACGAACCCGACCAACGCCCCGACGAGCGCGAACCTCGTCCAGCTGCCCGCCCTCGCCGGCTTCGCCCTCCTGCCGCTGATCGTCACCGCACCCGAGCGCGAGCGCGTCGACCCGCGCCAGGAGCAGAGCGCGGTGGTCGAGGCGCGGATCACCGACGCCGACGACCAGGCCCTGCGCGAGCAGCTCGAGCGGGAGCAGGCCGCCCGCAGCCAGCAGCCGATCGTCTGCCCGGGCCCCGGCCCGATCGCGAGCGGCTCGGACGGCGACGCGGCGCAGGACGCCCGCGCGATGCTGGAGCGGATCCAGCGCGTCCGCCAGCACCAGAGCGAGAGCGGGTCCGCACCGGAGCGCGAGAGCACCGACGCGGGCGGCGAGCTGGGCGACACCATCGCCTTCGGGCACGGCTGCGGCCGCGTCCAGCTGACCACGGACACGAACTCCCGCGCCTACGCCGGCAACTCGAGCTTCCACGTCCTCGTCGAGGGCGCCATGCAGCGCGGCGCCGCCGGCCTGGTCCTGGGGACCTCCGCGATCCAGATGGGCGGCCAGCGCCTGCCGCTGGACCTCGGTCGGCTCGGACTCGACGGCTGCAGCCTGTTCGTGTCGCTCGACCAGGTGCTCGTGAAGCCGGAGGAGGGCGACGGCATCGCGCCCTTCCACCTGCCGCTGCCCGACGACGCGAACCTCACCGGGCTGTCGTTCTACGCCCAGGGCTTCGCGGTCGACGCGGCGACCGGTGAGGTCTCGATGGCCGACGCGATCGAGGTGACCATCGGCGGTTGATGGGGCCGCCGCCCCTCGGATCGCGGTCCGGGACCAGTCATGGCGCGGAGCCCCTTCCACATCGCTGGGAGGGGCTCCCTACACTTCCACACGAGTCGCAGCGCACACGAGAACCATGAACGGCCAATCCGAACGCGGCCCGGCGGGCCTGAACGAGGCGCAGGAGCGCTTCGCGCTGTACCTCTCCGAGCGCGCGAGCGACCCGAACCTGTCGATCGAGGACTTCGCGCGGCGCACGCCGCACCTCGAGGACGACTTGAAGCGCCTCTTCGTCGCGTGGTCCAGCGCGCGCGCGGCCCTGTCCGCGACGAGCGACGCGGCGCGCACCTCCGACCTCGAGTTCGGCTACGAGGTCGTCGAGGAGCTGGGGCGCGGCGGCTTCGGCCGCGTGCTCCGTGCGCGCAACCGCGGGCTCGACACCGAGGTGGCGATCAAGGTCGTCGACGGCGCGGCCCTGTCGATCGCCGACGCGCGGGAGCGCTTCGTCGACGAGGCGCGGCGGTTGGCGAAGGTCGTGCACGAGAACGTGGTGCGCGTGTTCGACGTGCACGCGGTCGAGCGCGGGGAGGACGCGGGGAAACTGCGACTCGTCCTCGAGCTCGTGCGCGGGCGCACGCTGGCGCAGGTCGTCGAGCAGGACGGTCCGCTGTCGTGCGCCGAGGCCGCGCAGGTCGGCATGGCGGTGTGTCGCGGGCTCGCGGCGATCCACGGCCGCGGCCTCGTGCACCTCGACGTGAAGCCGTCGAACCTCATGCGCGCGGCGGGCGGGCGCATCGTGCTGCTCGACTTCGGCTTCGCGCGCGAGCTCGCGCCCGGAGCGGGAGCGGCGGCGCCGGTGCACGGCGGCACCCCTCCGTTCATGGCGCCCGAACACCTCGCGGGCGCGGCCGAGGTCGGGCCCGCGGCGGACCTGTACAGCCTCGGCGTGACGCTCTACTGGATGGTCGCCGGGCGCTACCCCTTCGACACGGCCGATCGCGGCGCGATGTTCCAGTCGATCCTCGACGGCCGCCTCGTCCCGTTGCTCGACGCGCGCCCCGACGTGGACCCCGACTTCGCGGCGCTCGTCGCGCGCGCCCTGTCGCGCGCCCCGGGCGATCGCTTCGAGTCCGCGGGCGCGTTCGAAGCCGCGCTGCGCGGCTACGCGGCCGGCGTCGAGGAGCGCGACGCCGACGCCGCGGCACGCCACGCGACGCGGCGCGGCGCGCTCGTCGCCGCGACGGGCGTCGCGGCCGTCGCGCTCGCCGCGTGGTGGGCGTGGCCGGCGCCGCGCGAAGCGGAGCACACGGCGATCGTCGCGCCGACGCCCGAGTTCGAGGTGCGCCTGTACCGCGACACCGGCTTCGGCGCGCCCGTCGAACTCGAGCCCGACGCCGCGGTCGACCCGGGCGCGTGGGTGTTCCTCGAGATCGAGCCGGGTGCGAACTGCCACTCGTTCTACGTCTTCACCCAGGACGCCGCGGGCGACTCGGTGCGCGTCTTCCCGCCGGACGCCCCGGACGGGAGCGTGGGTGAGGCGCTCGTGTGGCGCGAGCGCCTGCGCGTGCCCGGCTCCGCGGCTGGGGAGGACGGCTTCGTCGTCCTCGGCACCGACGCGGGCGAGGAGGCCTTCGTCATCGCGGCGGCGAGCGGGGAGAGCCGTTGGCTGCAGGCGATCGCCGAAGGGATCCCGCTGCTCGCGGACCTGGAGGACGGCGCCGCACCGGACGAGCGCGCATCCGCGGCGCTGCGCGAGCTGCGCCTGCGCGGCGCCCAGGGCATCGCCACCGCGCCGCGCGCCGCGGATGCGCGCTCCGGCGAAGCATCGCTCGAGGAGGTGACCGACGCGCTGTCGTCCGAGCGCCTCGCGGACGTGGACGCCGGGATCGGCGCGACGTTTCGCACGCTCACTCTGACGAACCGAGGCCGCTGAGACGCGCCGCGGTCACTGGGACGACGCGCGGTCGCCGCGCCGGCCGGTCAGGACTCGTCGTCGAGCAGCATCCCGGCGAGCCGCGCCCACGCGCGCGCGTGGCACTGCTGCGCGGCCTTCTTCGTCGACTCGCCGGCGAGCTCGACGATCGCGTCCCACTCGCGCTCCTCGAGGTCGCGCAGGCGGACGAGGCGCGCCTCGCGCTCGGGCAGGCGCGCGATCGTGGCTTCGAGGCGTTCGCGCTCCTCGTTGCGGCGCACCTCGACCGACGGCGTCTCCTGGTCGCCGGCCGGTTCGCGCACGCCGACCTCGGCCGAGTCCGCGCCCGCGTTCACGAGCGGCGCGACGCGCGCCGGGTCGCGATCGCCGTGTTCGAGTCCGCGCGCGCGCTGGCGGATCTTGTTCTCGACGCGCCGCGCGAGCCAGCGGGTGAGCGCGCCGTCGCCCTGGTACTCGAAGCGCTCGAGTCCTCCGACCACCTCGGCGAGCACGGACTGCGCCAGGTCCTCGTCGGTGTAGCGCGCGCCGACGCGCCGACCCGCGCGGCGGCGCACGAGCGCGAGCACGGTCGCGTGCATGCGCGTGAACAGACGCTCGCGCGCGGCGGCGTCACCGGCTTCGATGCGGGCGAGCAGGAGCTCGGTGCGTTCGGGATCGGAGGGGGCGTCCACGGCTTCGGCGGCGGGGGACTCGGAGGGTAGCGGGAGGGCGGACGCCGTGGGGCGGGGCTCGGGCCGGCCGGGCGGCGCCCGGGGGCGGCCGGGCATCCGGAGTTCGAGGTCCGATTCGCGCTCCGGTCCCTGGACGCGGGCTGCGGCGCAATTCGAGGCGCGCCCACCGGCGGAACGCAGCGTGTTTTCGGAATCCGTCGTAATTCTCGTGTTCGCACCGGCTCACTGCGGTGACGACCCTCACGCATTCGGCCTCACCAGCCGCGTGCTCCTCCGACCGACGCGTGCCCCCCCCGCCCGCGTCGAGACCTCCACTTGCCCTCGGTCGCATGTCGCGCAAGCCCAAGATCGTTCTCTACCAGTCGCAGCAGGTGAACCAGGAGCTCGGTCAGTTCACGAGCTTCGACATGCTGCCGCTCGAGATGCTGCACATCGCGGCGATCCCCGATGCCGAGGGCTGCGAGGTCGTGATCATCGACGCCTCGCTGTACAGCCACGAGGAAGGGCACCGACGCGCCGTCGAGGCCTGCGAGGGCGCAGCCTTCTTCGGGACCACCGCGATCCTCGGCTACATGGTCGCCGACGGGCACCACGCGGCGCAGAAGGTCCGCGCCGCGTACCCCGACATCACGATCGTGGCCGGCGGTTGGTTCCCCAGTTGCTTGCCCGAGGCCTACCTCGAGACCGGTGTCTACGACGCCGTCTGTCTCGGGCAGGGCGAGATCACGATGCGTGACATGGTGCACGCGATCGAGTCCGGCGCGCCGCTCGACGAGGTGAACGGCCTCGCTCTGTGGCGCGACGGCCAGGTCGTGCGCACGGACGCGCGCACCGTCGTCGGCTGGAACGACCTCCTCCGCGCGCCGTGGCACCTGATCGACATCGAACCGTACCGCGAGCGCCAGCTGCGACCCGGCGCCCGTCACGCGCGCAACCGCATGCCCTCACCGCCCTCGGTCGGCGGCAACGGGAACTACTTCGGGATCAGCTACTTCGCGAGCTACGGCTGTCCGGAGCCGTGCAGCTTCTGCTGCTCGCCGCTCGTCACGAACCGGCGCTGGAAGGCCATGCCGGCGGACGCGATGCTGGACGACCTGGCCGACCTGAAGGAGCGCTGGAACTTCGACGTGGTGCGCTTCCAGGACGCGAACTGGGGCGTCGCCGAGAAGCGCGTCGCCGACTTCGCCAACGGCATGCTCGAACGCGGCCTGAAGTTCGAGTGGTCGACCACGATGGAGGTGAACAACATCCTCCGTTACAAGAAGGAGACCCTCGACGCCTGCGCGGAATCGGGCCTCTACGTCGCGTGCGTCGGCGCGGAGACGGCCGAGCAGGAGATGATGGACCGCATCGGCAAGCCGATCGGGCAGGACAGCGACGACACGCTGCGCGCGGCGCGCGAGCTGCACGACCGCGGCATCATCACCTCGCTCACCTACATCATCGGCTACCCCGACGAGACCGAGGCGTCGATGCTGGCCACGCTCGACCAGGCGCGCCGCATCCTCGCCGAGTGTCCGAGCGTGTCCGCGCACGTCTACCCGTTCCGGCCGATCCCCGGCTCGGACGAGTACGAGCGCGCGCTGCGCGATCATGGCTACCAGCCGCCGACGACGCTCGACGAGTGGGGCGCGCAGCTCGAATACCACGTGATGGAGACCTGGGACGGCAACATCCCCGAGTCGGTCAATCGCGTCTGGCGCCTCTACTACCAGTACGCCTCGTTCATGCACGGCCTCGTGCGGCCCAAGCGCGGGCTGATGGAGCGCATGGCGCAGTGGCGCATCCGCTCGGGCAACTACCGCGCGCCGTACGAGCTCAAGGCCTTCTACCTCGTGGACAAGCTCTTCGGTCGCAAGGCGCACCGCGAGGACGAGAAGCAGACCTGGATCATGCACGCCGAGAACGAGCGCGTGACGATGGTCGACGGCGCCGCCGCCCAGTCCGCGTCGGTGCGCTGACGCGGCGGGGCGGCGTGCCGTCCTCGGGGCGCGATCACACCCAGCGGCCCGCGCCGAAGATGCGCCCGCCCGCGCGGCGGCCCGAGGCGACGCGGTAGCCCCAGGCGCGGCCGACGCGCCGGCGGGGGCGGCGCGCCGCGGGGGCCGGCGCGGGCGCGCGCGGCAGGCTGGCGAGGCCTTCGTCGGAGGCCGCCGCGCGCGGGGTCGGCGGCGCCTCGGGCTGGCGGCGCTGGGCGCGGCGCCGGCGGGCGGCGAGGATGACGCCCCGGTCGGAGGGCGTGCGCTGGTGGACGGGGCGGGCGAGAGCGGGGCCGCGGGCGGCGTCGGTGGCGTTCTTCATGGGACTCCCAGGACGCGGGCGCGCCGCACTCCCCGGTCGCGTGTCGGGAAACACGGGCGCGCGTCGAAAATCCTGCGCGCGGCGCGCGGGCTACACTCGACCGAGGCCCCATCCCGTCCGTGAACCCGTCTCCCCCTCAGAGCGACGGCGCGCCCGCCGAGGACGCCGTCGCCGCGCTCGATGCGCGCCGACGCTTCGTGTTCGGGCGGATCGTGTGGCTCTGGCTGGGGCTGTTCCTGGGTTTCGCCGCCGTCGACGCGGTCGTGGCGCGGGTCGACGCGGCCGATTCGGGCGGCGAGATGGAGCTGGGGCACCCGCTGCTCGGCTGGACGAACACGGCCGGCCACGGCGACGACGAGCTCGACCGCCACCACGACCGCTTCGGGCTGCGCGGCGAGGACATCCCCGACGACGCCGATCCGCGCGAGCTGCGGATCCTCGGGCTCGGCGACAGCCGGATCTACGGCGCCGGCGAGGGCGTCGCGCAGGCCGACGTGTGGAACCACGCGCTCGAGGACCTGCTCAACGCCGGGCGTCGGCGGCCCGTGCGGGTGCTGAACGGCGGCGTGATGGGCTACTCGGTCGCGCAGTCGTGCCGCCGCGCGGTGACGCTGCTGGACGCGGTCGAGCCCGACCTCGTGTTCGTCGCCGTGTCGACCTCGGCGCAGGCGCTGCTCGAGGACCCGGACCTGGGCGGCTTCGTCGAGGTGGACGGGCGCTTCGTGTCGCGCGCGCTGGCGTCGCGCTGGGACCCGCGCCTGCTGCCGGCCGTGGCGCTGACCGACGATCTGCTCTCGCGCTACTCGGCGATCTACAGCCGCCACAAGAACCGCGAGGTCATGCAGGGGACGATGCCGCCGATCTTCCTGCGCTGGCGCTACTTCGACCGCGTGAAGGACCGCGACTACCTCCTGCGGTGCCTCGACGCGACCTGGGCCTCGATCCGCGACCTGAAGGCGGCGTGCGAGGCGCGCGGGATCGAGCTGCGGATGGCCGTGATCCCGACCTCGGAGATGGCGACGCCGGACCGCTGGCAGAAGTGGGTGCAGGAGAACGCGGCGATTTGGCAGCTGCCGTCGGACGTGGTGCCGCAGCAGTCGCTCAACGCCCTGAAGCGCACGCTCCGCCGTGACCTCGGCGTCGAGGTGTGGGACCTGTCGGGCGACGTGTTCGAGATGGGGCGCAACTTCGACTCGAACTTCATCTGGGACGACGTGCACCACTGGACGCCGCGCGGACACGAGCGCATCGCCGCGGGGCTGATGCGCGAGCTGCTCGCGGACGGCCTGCTCAAGCGGCTCAACGACCGTCGCACCGCGGCGCCGCGCGAGCGCGCCTTCGGGACGCTCGCGCGCTGAGGTTCTCGACCCATGCTGTTCCAGAGCGTCGAGTTCCTCGTCTTCATCGCGTTCCTGCTGCCCCTGTTCTGGGCGATCGCGAAGAGTCGGAGCAAGCGGCACGCCGTGCTGCTCGCCGCTTCGTACCTGTTCTACGGGCTGTACGAGTGGTGGTTCCTGTCGCTGATCGTCTTCTCGACGCTGCTCGACTACGGCGTCGGCGCGAAGATCCACCGCGCGCGCGCCGACGGCGACCGGGTGCGGGCCAAACGCTGGCTGTGGGTCAGCCTGACGGGCAACCTCGGCGTTCTCGGCTTCTTCAAGTACACCGACTGGTTCTTCAACAACCTGCAGTGGTTGGTCGAGGCGGCGGGGTCCAGCCTCGACGTCGTCGCGTGGAAGAAGGCCGCGCTGCCGGACTTCTTCCTGTCCGGCTACGTGAACACGCTGACGCCCGAGATCGTGCGGGACATCGTCCTGCCGGTCGGCATCAGCTTCTACACCTTCCAGACGCTCAGCTACACGATCGACATCTACCGCGGGAAGCTGGCGCCCGCGCGATCGTTCCTGGACTTCGCGCTGTTCGTCGCGTTCTTCCCGCAGCTCGTCGCCGGTCCGATCGTGCGCGCGGCGGAGTTCCTGCCCCAGCTCGACCTGGCGCCGCGCATCGATCGCGAGCGCCTGCACGAGGCCCTGTGGCGCATCGGCTGCGGCCTGACGCGGAAGATCGTGTTCGCGGACACGATCGGCCTCTACCTCGTGGATCCGGTCTTCAACGACCCGCTGGCCTACTCGGCCGAGGTCCACATCCTGGCGATCATCGCCTTCGTCTTCCAGATCTACAACGACTTCGCCGGCTACTCGGAGATGGCGATCGGTGTGGCGAAGCTCTTCGGCTTCGACCTGCCGGAGAACTTCGCCTATCCGCTGCGTTCGCTGTCGGTGCGTGAGTTCTGGACACGCTGGCACATGACCCTGTCGTTCTGGCTGCGCGACTACGTGTTCCAGCCGCTCGGTGGTTGGCGCAGCAAGATGCCGCGCGCCGCGTTCAACAACATCGCGACGATGGTGCTGATCGGACTGTGGCACGGCGCGAGCTGGCTCTGGGTCTGGTACGGCTTCGTGAACGCGATCGCGATGGTGGCCGAGGTGCAGCTACGGTCCTGGCGCAAGCGGCGCGCGCGGGCGGCGGGGCGACCGTTCAAACTCGCGCAGCCCGGCACCTGGCAGTGGTGGGTGAAGGCCGCCTTCGCCTACCCGTACTTCGTGGCGATGATCATGGGCTCGAGCGCGTCGATCCGCGCCGGCACCTGGGACAAGATGGGCGACATGTTCCTGCGCGCCGGCGACCAGGGCATCGAGACCGTGTCGGTCTGGGGCCTCGTCGTCTTCGTCGCGACCTGGACCCTGATCCTGCTTCCGCGCAGCTGGGTCGACGCCACGCACCGCCTCGTCCATCGCGTCCCGACCTGGGTGGTGGGCATGTGGCTCGGCGCGATGGTCGCCGTGACCGCGCTGCTGTTGATCGGCCAGCAGCCGTTCATCTACTTCCAGTTCTGAGCGCTGGGCGATGACCGGTACGGTGCCAGACCCCTCGGTCATCGTCCGCGCCCGCCGCGCTGCGCGCGGCGGGCGCGGACGATGACCGAGGGGTCTGGCACCGTACTGGTCATCGAGCACGCTGGAAGCGCCCGGCTACATGGCCCGCCACTTCGGTGGAGAGGCCTCGAGGTGAGCTTGGCCCTCTCGCTCCTCGCCCTTCTTCGTGACGGTCGACCTTTCGCCGCCGTGTGTCTGACGGCAGGCGACTCGGACGTGGACGGGTTCGTTCGCGAGCTCGGGTACTGAACCACCGAGCGCTGGGCGGTGACCGGTACGGTGCCAGACCCCTCGATCATCGTCCGCGCCGGCCGCGCGCAGCGCGGCCGGCGCGTGATGACCGAGGGGTCTGGCACCGTACCGGTCACCGTGCAGGCGCGACATCGGGGGACGGCGCTGGGAAGCGGCTCCCACGGCTCGCTAGGATCCCGGTCCGCCCCTCCCAGCCCCCCGAGAACGACCATGCGCACCCCCTACATCGCCGGCAACTGGAAGCTCAACCTCGACCGCGCCGCGGCGCTCGAACTCGCGCGGGGCATCGGCGACGCCTGCGCGGACACCGACGGGGTCGACATGGCGGTCGCGCCGTCGTTCGTCTACATCGAGGCCGTGGTGGAGGCGCTGCGCGGCACCAAGGTGCGCGTCGGCGGGCAGGACGTGTGCGACCAGGCGTCGGGCGCGTTCACCGGTGAGGTGTCGGCGGCGATGCTGAAGGACGTGGGGGCGAGCTTCGCCATCGTCGGCCACTCCGAGCGGCGCCACGTGTACGGCGAGAGCGACGCGCTCACCGCGGCGAAGCTGCGCGCGGCGCTCGCGGGCGGGCTCGACGCGATCCTGTGCATCGGCGAGCTCTTGACCGAGCGCGAGGCCGGCGACACCGAAGCGGTCGTGCGCCGGCAGGTCACGAGCGCGCTCGAGGGCGTCGAGCGCGGCGACCTCGCGCGTATCACGCTCGCCTACGAGCCGGTCTGGGCGATCGGCACCGGCCAGGTCGCGACGCCGGACCAGGCCGAACAGGTGCACGCGTTCGCGCGCGGCCTCGTGTCGGGGCTCTACGACGATCGCGCGGCCGAGGCGATGCGCATCCAGTACGGCGGCTCGGTCAAGCCGGGCAACGCCGCCGAGCTGCTCGCCCAACCCAACGTGGACGGCGCCCTCGTCGGCGGCGCGTCGCTCGACGCGGACTCCTTCGCGGGCATCGTCGCGGGCGCGCGCTGAGCGACGAGGACCGCAGGCGACCGCGGCTCGAAGCGAGCGCGGCTCGAAGGCGACCTGGGCGCCACCTCGCGGCCGTCCTCCTCGCGCCACCTCTCCTCGACGGCTCACGCCCGGTCCCGCACCGCGGAAGCGTCGCCCGCGCCGGGCGCCTCGTCCTCCGGCCGCGCGCCGGCCCAGGGCTACCGTGCGCGGCGTGCTGCTCCAGACGCTGCTCTTCCTGACCCTGGCCCTCTCGGCGATCGTCCTCGTCGTGCTCGTCCTCGTGGACGGGTCGGAGGCCACCGAGCGCCCGCGCCTGCGCCGCGCCCTGGTCTGGACCGCCGTCGTCTTCCTGTCGAGCGCCGCCACGATCGTGGTGACCTCCTCCGGGCACACCGGATCGCTCCTGGAAGCCCGCGAGACGCGCTGAGGGCGCTCCGGGCCCGATCGCGCGCCCCCCGGCCCCTCCAGCCGTCCGCCGGGCGCCGAAAAGCCGCCATCCCGGGGCACGCTCGCCGTCGCGCGGGCGCTATCGTGCTTCGCCCTCGATCCCGCCCCGCGCCCTCGCCGGGGATCGACCCCGAGGCCGCCCCAGCGCCATGCTCCTCACGCTCCTCTACCTCGTCTTCGCGCTCTCCTCGCTCCTGTTGATCACCGTCGTCCTCATCCAGGAAGGACGCGGTGGCGGCCTCGGCGACGCCTTCGGCGGCGCGGGCCAGCAGACCTTCGGCGTGGGCGCGCGCGGCATCACGAAGTTCACCGCCGGCGTCGGCGTGGTCTTCCTCGCCTCGGCGCTGGCGATCACGCTCGTCAAGAAGAGCCAGAGCGACTCGATCATGGGGTCGCCGGCCGAGTCGGTGATCCCGGTCGAGGGCGAGTAGCCGGTCCGATGACCGCTCCCCTCACCACCGACGAGGTCCTCGACCTCCTGCGCCGCGAGAACGCGCTGCTCGAGGGGCACTTCCTGCTCTCGAGCGGGCTGCACTCCGACCGCTACTTCCAGTGCGCGCTCGCGCTGTGCGACCCGAAGAACGCCGGTCGCCTCGCCGAGTCGCTCGGTGCGAAGCTCGACGAGCGCGGCATCACCTGCGACCTGGTCGTCGGTCCCGCGATGGGCGCCGTCGTCATGGCGCAGGAAGTGGCGCGCGCGATCGGTACCAAGGCCTTCTTCACCGAACGAAAGGGTGAGAAGGGATCCGGCATGCTGCTGCGCCGCGGCTTCGCGATCGCGCCCGGCACGCGCTGCCTCGTCGTCGAGGACGTGGTCACGACCGGCGGCTCGGCCAAGGAGGTGATCGACCTGCTCACCTCGCTCGGTGCCGAGGTCGTCGCGGTCGGCAGCGTCGTCAACCGCTCGGGCGGCAACCCGTTCGAAGAGCTCGGCCTGCCGCTCGTCGCGCTGGCCGAGGTGACCGCGCGCACCTGGGATCCCAGCGATCCGCCCGAGGAGTTCGCGAACTCGACGCCGGTGAAGCCCGGCAGTCGCGCGTGATCGTGGAGCGGCTCCTCCGGCCGCCCGTTCGTCTCGACCTCGAGCCCGCTCGCCCATGCGCTCGATGACCGGATTCGGCGCGGCCACCTGTGCCGACGCCAGCGTGAGCGTCACCGTCGAGGTGCGCTCGGTGAACCACCGCTTCCTGCAGGTGAAGTCGCGCGTGCCGGCCGAACTGGCCGACCTCGAGTCCGAGGTGGACGCGGCGGTGAAGAAGCGCCTCGTCCGCGGCTCGGTCAACGCGACCGTGCGCGTCGAGCCCGTCGGCACCGCCGCAGAGGTCCGCGTCGACACCGCGCTGGTGGCGCGCTACCGCACGCGGCTCGCGGAGCTCGCACAGGCCGCGGGCGCGCCCGACGACCAGTTGGCGCTCGTCGACTGGACGCGCCTGCCCGGCGTGCTCGAGACGCGCACCGCGACCTACGACCCGAAGAAGGTCGCGCGCGTCGTGGCCAAGGCGACGAACGCCGCGCTCGACCAACTCGTCGCCATGCGCGAGAGCGAGGGCGTGGCCATGGCGAAGGACCTCGCCAAGCACGCCGCGGCGCTCGCCAAGCTCGTCGAACGCATCGCCGCGCGCGCGCCCAAGGCCGTGCGCCACCTGCAGACCGAGCTGCGCGCGCGCGTGGCCCAGCTGCTCGACCGCGCCGCGCTCGACCCCGACGACCTCGCGCGCGAGGTGGCCGCCCTGGCCGATCGCGCCGACGTGGCGGAGGAGCTCGCGCGCCTCGACGCGCACCTCGAGGCCTTCTCGGCCGTCGTCGCGAACGAGAAGCAGCCGAAGGACGGCGTCGGCCGGCGCCTCGACTTCCTCGTGCAGGAGATCTTCCGCGAGATCAACACGATCGGCTCGAAGGCCTCCGACGCCAAGATCGCGCACCTCGTGGTCGACGCGAAGACCACCTCCGAACGCCTGCGCGAGCAGGTGCAGAACGTCGAATGAGTGCCGAGGGTCGAGCGAAGGGACGCGCGGTCGTGATCTCCGGGCCCTCGGGGAGCGGGAAGAGCACGATCGGACGCCGCCTGCGCCTCGATCCGCGCGTGGTCTTCAGCGTGTCGTGCACGACGCGCGCGCCGCGGCCCGGTGAGGAGGACGGCGTGCACTACCTCTTCGTCGACGAGGAGACCTTTCTCGGGGACGTGGAGGAGGACCGCTTCCTCGAGTGGGCGAACGTCTACGGGAACCTCTACGGCACGCCGCGCGGGCCGCTCGACGAGGCGCTCGCGGCGGGCAAGGTCTTCCTGCTCGAGATCGACGTGCAGGGCGCGATGCAGGTGCGCGAGAAGCTGCCCGACGCGCTGTTCCTGTTCATCGACGTGCCCGACGACGCCGAGCTGCGCCGGCGCCTCGAGGGGCGCGGCACGGAGGAGCGCGAGGTCGTCGAGCGCCGACTCGCCAAGGCGCGGGCGGAACGGGAGCACCGCACGAAGTACGATTCGGTGGTCGTGAACGACGACGCCGAGCGCGCCTACCGCGAGGTCTGCGCGTTGATCGGGATCGAGCCGCGCGCCGACGACGCCGCCGCCGACGAGGCCCGCTGACGATGTCCGCAGAACGGGCCGGCGATCACCGGCCCGCCACGCGATCACTGGCCCGCCACGACCGCCCGCCTCCACGATCGAAGACCCATGAGCGACGCACCGAACACGAACCCGAAGAACGTGCTGCTCGGTTGTTCCGCCTCGGCCGCCCTGCACAAGGGCGCCGACCTGGCGAGCAAGCTCGCGCAGGCCGGCTACCGCGTGCGCTGCGTGCTGACGCCGCGCGCGGCGGAGCTGATCTCGCCGCAGCTGTTCGAAGCGCTGACCGGCGAGCCCGCGCGCTCGACCGAGTTCGGCGACGCGCGCCGCGGCGGCATGGACCACATCGACCTGTCCCAGTGGGCCGGCGCGGTCGTCGTCGCGCCCGCGTCCGCGGACCTGATCGGGCGCATCGCGAACGGGCTGGGCGGCGACCTGCTCACGACCGCGCTGCTCGCGACGCCGACCTCGGTGCCGCGGCTCTTCTCGCCCGCGATGAACCCGCACATGTGGGCCGCGCCGGCGGTCCAGCGCAACGTGGCGCGCCTCGTCGAGGACGGCTGGACCATGGCCGAGCCGGGCGAGGGGCACATGGCCTGCGGCGTAGCCGGACCGGGGCGCATGGTCGAGCCGCTCGACCTCGTCGCGCGCCTAGGCGAACTGGTGGGTGGGCGCTGATGGCCGAGCGCGCCACGAAGAGGGCCGCGCGCGGACCCGCGCCGCGCCGCGTGCTCATCACCGCCGGGCCGACCCGCGAGTACATCGACCCGGTCCGCTACCTCTCGAACGAATCGAGCGGGACGATGGGCTTCGAGATCGCCCGCGCGGCCGCCGAGCGCGGCGACGAGGTCGTGCTGATCGCCGGCCCCGTCCACCAAAAGACGCCGAAGGGCGTCACCCGCGTCGACGTCGTGAGCGCGCGCGACATGCTCGCGGCGCTGCGCGAGCACTTCGAGACCTGCGACGCGCTGATCATGGCCGCCGCGGTGGCCGACTTCCGTCCGAAGCGCCGCCTGGCCGGCAAGTGGCGCAAGAAGGACGACGGCACGGACACCGCGTCGATCGACCTGGTCAAGAACCCCGACCTTCTGGCGACGATCGCGCGCCGCAAGGGCGAGCGCCTGGTGGTCGGCTTCGCGCTCGAGACGGGCGACGGACGCCGGCGCGCGCTCGCGAAGATGCGCCGCAAGAACGCGGACTACGTGGTGCTGAACGACGAGACCGCGCTGGGCGCCACGACGACGAGCGTGACGATCCTGGGGCGCGACGGATCCGAGCGCTCGATCGAAGGCCGCTCGAAGTCGCACGTCGCGCGGTACTTGGTGCGCCTCGAGCGCCCGGCCGCGGCCGAAGCGACTTCCTGACGGCGAACGGGCGTCCGGGCGCGGCCTCGATTCCGAGTGTCGCGACGGGCACGGGCGCGTGCGGTTCCTTGCCGAAAGGGCCCCGTTCTCGCGATTCTCGGGCGCTGGAGGACCGCTCCCGGCCACGGGCCGCGGCGGTCGCGCCGTCGCGAGGGACGCTCGCGGTGTGGGCGCGACCCGCCGGGAGGAGCCGGGGTCCACCGCGCCCCCCATGGCCAAGAAGAAGAGCAAGCGCGCCGCGAAGAAGAAGGGCGCCACGGAACCGCACCTGGTTGCCCGCGTGCTGCGGCGCATCGGTGCCACGCTGTCGAGTCTCGCCGTCGGTCGCGAGGTCGACGAGGAGACGAGCGGCGTCCTGCAGGAGATCAAGGGCCTGCTCTTCATCGGCTTCGCCCTGTGGCTCGGCCTCTCGGCGATCAGCTTCTTCGAGCCGCTCTCCGACCCGCGCGCCGAGGCCTACAACTACGGCGGCACGATCGGCTTCTACCTGGCGCGCTGGGCGCTGTACTCGGTCGGTTGGAGCAGCTACCTGCTCTGCTTCCTCGGACTGGCCTGGGGCGTCGTGCTGATGAGCGGTCGCCACGTCCACTTCCCGTGGGTGCGCGTGTTCGGCGGCGTGTGCCTGTTGTTCGCGGCGGCGATCCTGTTCGAGCTCGCGTTCGGCGCGGGCTACGAGACGCACACGACCCAGCTGCAGGAGATCGGCCGCGCGACCGGGCACCGCCTCGAGTTCGGACCGGGCGGGTGGCTCGCCGAACAGCTCGTGCGCGGCGTCCCCGAACAGGGCGTCGAGGCCGGCATCCTGGTCGAGAACTTCGGTCTGCTCGGCGCCTGGATCCTGACGCTGCTCGTGACCGCGGCCAGCTTCATGCTCGCGACCGAGCTCGCCTTCGTGCCCGCGATCGCGGCCTTCGCGCAGTGGCTCGGCGAGCGTCGCTCCACGCGCGGCGAGTCGGCGCTCAAGGCGCTCGGCGGTTGGATGCGCGCGACCTTCACCTCGTGGTGGGAGTTCCTGCGCGGCGGCGACGTCGAGCTCGAGCCGATGCCGCCGAAGAAGAAGGCGAGCCCGAAGAAAGCCGCGAAGACGACCGCGAAGAAGGCCGCGAAGAAGGCGGCCAAGACGCCCGCGAAGAAGAAGGCCGCGCCCGAGCCCGAGCTCGCCGAGGAGGAGGAGCCCGAGGAGGAGTGGGACGAGGAGGAGTGGGAGGACGACGCCGACGGCGAGTGGGCCGAGGACGACGAGGAGGCCTGGGAGGAGAACGAGTCCGCCGCGCCCGTCGCCGAGGACGACGGCGAGTGGGAGTACGAGGACGAGGACGGCGAGTGGGACGAGGACGAAGCGGCCTCGGACGACGCCGATTGGGACGACGACGAAGAGGAGTGGGACGAGGACGAGGAGTGGGAGGACGCCGAGACGCCCGCCGCCGAGCTCGAGCCCGCTGCACCCAAGAAGAGCAACGCCGAGCTCATCAAGAAGAAGCTCGCGTTCAAGGCGCCCGAGCCGAAGGCCTACGACCCGCCCACGCCGCCCAAGGGCCCGTGGAAGTTCCCGCCGCTCGACCTGTTGATCGCGCCCGACCCGACGCGCGGCAGCGGACGCACGCAGGAGGACATCGAGTCGGAGGCCAAGCGCCTCGAACAGCAGCTCGCGAGCTTCCGCGTCGACGCCCAGGTCGTCGGTAGCGTCGTCGGCCCCGTCGTCACGCTCTACGAACTCGAGGTGGCCCAGGGCACGCGCCTCAACAAGGTCACGCAGCTGTCGAACGAGATCGCGGCCGCGCTGCGCGCCAAGTCGATCCGCGTCATCGCGCCGATCCCCGGTCGTTCGACGGTCGGCGTCGAGGTGCCCAACGGCAAGCGCAGCCTCGTGCGCTTCAGCGAGCTCATCACGAAGGAGGCCTACGACCCGAAGCACTACGCGCTGCCGATGTTCCTCGGCATGGACGCGGAGGGCAATCCGGTCGTCGAGGACCTCGCCAAGATGCCGCACCTGCTCATCGCGGGTCAGACCGGCTCGGGCAAGTCCGTCTGCATCAACACGATCATCGCGAGCCTGCTCATGACGCGCTCGCCGCACGACGTGCAGACGATCATGGTCGATCCGAAGATGGTCGAGCTGCAGATGTTCTCGAACATCCCGCACCAGATGTGCCCGGTGGTGACGGACATGAAGTACGCCGCCAACGTGCTGGAGTGGGCGTGCGAGAAGATGGAGATGCGCTACGAGCTCTTCAAGAACGCCGGCGTGCGCAACATCAAGGGCTACAACAAGCTCGGCGAGGACGAGAAGCAGCTCGCCGAGCGCATGGGCGAGAACTGGAGCGAGGAGCGCACGCCCCGCCGCGTCCCGTACATCGTCGTCATCATCGACGAGATGGCGGACCTGATGATGACCTCCAAGAAGGAGGCCGAGGGCGCCATCACGCGCCTCGCGCAGAAGTCGCGCGCGGTCGGCATCCACGTGATCGTCGCCACGCAGCGCCCGTCGACGAACGTCATCACCGGCGTGCTCAAGGGCAACCTGCCGACGCGCATCGCGTTCACGGTCGCGTCGAACCAGGACAGCCGCGTCATCCTCGACAAGGCCGGCGCCGAGAAGCTGCTCGGCCAGGGCGACATGCTCTACACGCCGCCCGCGTCGAGCCTCACGGTTCGCGCGCAGGGCGCGCTCGTCGAGGACGGCGAGCTGCAGAACATCGTCGACTACGTCTGCGAGACCTCGGCGCCGAACTTCAACCAGGAGCTGGTGCAGGTCGCGACCGGTGCGTCGCGCAGTGACGGCGAGGGCTCGGGCCTCGACCCGGCGGCCGAGGACGACCTGTGGGACCAGGCCGTGCGCGCGGTGCTCTCCACGCGCCGCGGCTCCGCGTCGATGCTCCAGCGGCACCTCAAGGTCGGGTACACGCGGGCCTCACGCCTCATCGACATGATGGGCGAGGTCGGCATCGTCGGAGAACACAAGGGCAGCAAGTCTCGCGAGATCATGCTGACCCTCGAGGAATGGGAAGACATGAACGGCGTCGCGAGCGGCGCCGCTGACGACAGCCATGAGTAAGCGCAAGCGCAACAAGGGGAAGCGGAAGGGCCAGCAGGCCGCGAAGGCACGCCAGAAGGCGGCGCAGCGAGCGGAGGCCGCGAGCAGCGGCGAGCTGTTCGACGCACCCGAGGCCAACGAGCCCGAGTCCCCGACCGACGCGGCGAAGGCCGCGACCGGGCCCGAGCGTTCGTCCGCACCGGCGTCGCGTTCGAAGGCGAGCGCGGCGTCGAAGCCGGCCGCTTCCACGGCGCCGGCGACCAAGTCGCCCAAGTCGTCCGCGGCGACGCCCGCCAAGCCGAAGGCCGGACCCGTCACCAAGCGCGTCGACGACGACCCGGTCGACGCCGCGTCCGCGACGACGATCGGCTCCGGTGAGGACTGGACGCGCTTCGCCGCGCTGGCCGTCGTCTTCGCGCTCGGCTCCTTCGTCGCCGTGTCGGTCGTCGCCGCCTTCATGAAGGGCCTGCCCGCCGAGGGCCAGGCGGTGAACGTGTCGACCCGATTCGTCGGCCTGTTCATCGGGATCTTCGGCGCGGTCGGCACGCTGGCGCTCGGCGTCCTCGCGATGGGGCTCGCCGCCACGCAGATCGTCGCGCCGCGTCCGGTCCGCTGGCCGCTCGCGGCCGCGGCGCTGCCCGTCGCGGGCCTCGCCGGTGCCTGGCTCACCGGAGCGGGCGCGCTCGGCGGCTTCCTCGCCGGCGGCCTCGTGGCCCTCGGCGTCGTCCTCGGCCTGGTCGCCGCGGCCGGCGCCGCGCTCTTGGTCGCCGTCGCCCACGGTTTCGACACGGAGCGCCTGCGCCCGCGTCGCGCCGAGGCCGCGGCCAAGCCGGCGGTGGCCGACGAGCCGGTGCGCCCGCTCGCCGCCGCTCCCGCGCCGCGTTCCGAGCCGACGCCCGCTCCCGCGCCGCGGCCTGCGCGCGAACCGGAGCCCGAGCCGCAGCTCGAGTCGGACTCCACGATGGACCCCGAGTTCAAGGCGGCCGTCGACGCCGCCTTCGCGCCGGTCGAGGCGCCGCCGTCCCTCGCGCCGGCCGAGCCGGTCGACCGCGACGGGGTCAAGCCGCTCGGCGGCGGCCGCGGCCTCGGTGAGCCAGTCGCCAAGCCCGGTCCGATCGAGAAGCCGTCCAACGTGGTGCGCCCGCTCGGCGGCGGGGACGACGCCGCGGAGGTCGAGGACGGCCCCGTGGTCAAGGCCGAGGAGGAGAAGCCGAAGGAGCTCGAGGTGCGCATCCTCAAGCGCGGCATCGCCGCCGCCGGAGCGTCGACCACCGAGGACGAGATCGTCGTCGCGCCCCACGAGGGCGAGATCGACGAGCCGCGGCCCTACACGCCGACGACCGCCCAGACCGAGCCCGCGCCCGAGGTCGAGCGCGCGCCCGTGTCGTTCGCGTCGGTCGACGACGGCGCCGTCGCCAGCGTCGCGCCCGCTCCCGCGCCGGTCGGTTCGAACGACGACGACGAGACGCGTCCGTTCGCGGCGAAGGATGCGCGTGACGGGGCGAGCGACGACGCGGTCGCCGAAGCCGAAGCTCCCGAGGTCGAGGCGTCCGAGCCCGAGGAGGAGTGGGAGACCGTCGAGGTGCCCGCGGCCGAGGCGACCGAGACGGTCGACGAACTCGAAGAGGAACTCGCGGACGGACTCGAAGAGGAAGACGTCGAAGCCGACGAACCCGTCGCCGCCGCCACCGCCGTCGAGGAGGAAGAAGCCCTCGAAGGCGAGGAGGAGGACGGCGAGTGGGAGGACGATCCCGAGGCCTCCGACGCCGACGCCGAGGACGGCGACGAGGAGGAGTGGGACGAGGACGACTCCGAGGAGTGGGAGTACGACGAGGTCGCCGAGGGTGAGGAGCCCGAGGACGACGAGACCTCCGAGGAGGAAGAGGAGGACGACGAGGTCTGGGCCGAGGACGACGAGGACGGCGAGTGGGAGGAGGTCGAGGAGGACGAGGAGGAACCCGTCGAGGCCGCCGCTTCCGCTTCCGCCGCTGAGGAGGAAGCCGACGAGGAGGCCGACGAGGAAGGCGAGGACGAGCCGGAGGACGACGAGGCCTACGAGTACGAGGAGTACGAAGAGGACGAGGTCGAGGAAGAGGAGCTCGAGCCGGTCGCCGAGGCCGACGAGGTCGGGGACGACGACGAGGACGAAGCGCTCGAGGACGTCGATGCCGACGCGGTCGTGGCCGCCGAGCTCGACGAGTCGGACGCCGACGAGTCGGAGTCGGACGAAGCCGAGGTCGAAGAGCCCGTCGCCGCCGAGGAGGAGACCGAGGCCGACGCCGTCGAGGAGGACGAGCCCGAACCCGTCGTCGCCGAAGCCGAGGTCGAGGAGGAGGTCGACGAGGAACTCGAAGGCGACGAGCCGGTCGAGGAGCTCGTCACCGTCGACGAAGCGGACGCGATCGACGACGAGGTCGAGGTCGAGGTCGAAGCCGACGAACTCGAGCCCGTCGCCGCAGCGGCCACCGACGACGCCGACGTGGCCGACCCCGCCGTTCCGATCGAGCAGAAGAGCCTCTTCGCGGACGACGAGAACGAGGTCACGCTGACCCCGGCCGCGTCCCTGCGCGACGATCGCGACCGCCTGCTCTACGAAGCCGGCCGCATGTTCGTCGTCGAGGGCCGCGTCGCGGTGTCGATGCTGCAGAAGCGCTTCGGCCTCGACTTCAAGCAGTCGACCGAGGTCATGGACGAGCTGCAGGAGCGCGGCCTGATCGGCCCCTACATGGGCGGCTCGCGGCGCGAGATCCTGATGGACGCCGACACCTGGAAGGAGACGGTCGGCGTGTGAGTCGGCGGCGTGTGAGTCGGCGGCGTGTGAGTCGGCGGCGTGCGAGCCGCGAGCGTCGCGAGCACCGCGACCGACCGCCGAGCGGGGCCCGTTCCTTCACCGGAGCGGGCCCCGCTCGCGTTCGGTCGCGCGCGCGTCGCCGCGCCCGCACGCTCTTCATGGCCCGCACGCGCCCGATGGCAGTACGCTCGCTCCCATGCCCTCCATCGACACGCTCCTGCCCGTCTGCTCCCTCGCCCTCCTCGTCCTCGGCGCCAGCGGCTGCTCCAGCCTCGGCGGCTCCTCGTCGCCCACGCCGGCGGTCGAGGCACCCTACTTCCTCGAGATCGTGACGACGGACGTGGAGGCCACCTGCGCCACCCTCGCCGCCGCCCGTGGCGTGGAATTCGGCGAGCCGGTCGCGGCCTTCGGCGGCGCGCTGGTCGCCGAGCTCTCCGACGGCCGCCGTATCTCGGTGCGCGCGCCGATGCACGCCGCCGAGGAGCCGGCCACGCGCACCTACCTGCTCGTGGACGACCTGGACGCGGCCCTCGCGGCGGCGGAGACGGCCAGCGCCCAGATCGCGATGGGTCGCACGCCGATCCCCGGCGAGGGCGACTTCGCGATCTACTTCCTGGGCGGGAACCAGTTCGGCCTCTGGGAGCGGTAGGGGCCGCCGCGGCGCGGGCCGACCGTGGGTTGCGACGACCGCGATCGCCCCGGGAACCGACCGCTCGCCTCGGATACCATCCGCCGTGTGAGCGGCACCGACACATCTGCCGACCCGATCGGCGTCGCCCTCGTGCACCTGGGGTGCGCGCGCAACCTCATCGACAGTGAGCTGATCCTCGCGCGCATGGCCGAGGAGGAGCTGATGGTGACGCCCGACCTCGACGACGCGCGGGTCGTGGTGGTCAACACCTGCTCGTTCATCGGCGAGGCGCGCGCGGAGAGCTACGCGCGCATCGACGAGCAGCTCGAGCGCAAGCGGCGCGGCGAGCTCGACGCGGTGGTCGTGGCCGGGTGCCTGGTCGAGCGCTACAAGCGCACGCTCGTGCGCGAGCTGCCCGACGTGGACCTGTTCTGCGAGATCTCCGACTACCGCGAACTCGCCAAGCAGGTGCGGCGCCTGGCGAGCGGCGACCGCGGACCGCGCTACCTCGAGGCGCTCGAGCGGCGCACGGGCACGCGCGAGGGCTCGCGCCTGCTCGCGACGCCCGGCTCGTACGCGTACCTGCGCATCAGCCACGGCTGCGACCACGGCTGCGCGTTCTGCGCGATCCCGATCATGCGCGGCAAGCACCGCAGCAAGCGCATGCCCGAGGTCGTCGCCGAGGCGACCGAGCTGCTCGAGGCCGGCGTGAGCGAACTCGTCGTCGTGGCCGAGGACTCGACCGCGTGGGGCCGCGATCTGGACGAGAAGCTCGAGCTGACCGACCTCGTGCGCGAGCTCGCCGACCTGCCGTTCGAACACCAGGTGCGCGTGATGTACGCGTACCCCAACCGCTTCCCCTGGGGCCTGACCGAGCTGTTGCGCGACCACCCGCGCGTGGCGCCGTACCTCGACATCCCGGTGCAGCACGCGGCGACCGACGTGCTGCGCGCGATGCGGCGGCACGGCAGCGGCGATCAGGTGCGGCGCATCCTCGACCGCCTGCTCGAGGAGGTGCCCGACCTCACGCTGCGCACGACGATGCTCGTCGGCTTCCCGGGCGAGACCGAGGCGCACGTGGACGAGCTATGCGAGATGATCGAGCGCTACTCGATCGGTCGCCTGGGCGCGTTCACCTACTCGCCCGAGGAGGGGACGCCCGGTTTCGACATGGGGCCGGCGGTGCCCGACGAGGTGGCCGCCGCGCGCCTCGAGCGCGTGCTCGCCACGCGCGATCGCGTCCTCGAACGCACGCAGCGCGCGCGCATCGGCACGCGCATCGAGGCGCTCGTCGACGAGGTGCATCCGTTGACCGCTTCGATCGGGTGGCGCGCGGTGGCGCGCGGGCCCTTCGACGCGCCGGAGGTCGACCCGCTCGTCGTGTTCGAGATCGACGACGCCGAACGCGAGGTCGTCGAGCCCGGCGTGCGCGTCGCGGTCGACGTGGTGGGTGTGGACGACGAGTTCAACCTCGTCGCGGAGGCGGTGCGCGAATGAGCGACGCGACGAGCAGCGCGCCTCCCGAGCGGGCGACCGCGCCGCGCCGCGAGGGCGTGTTCGCGCACTGGCCGAACCGGATCACCGCGATCCGCTTCGTGGGTGCGCTCGCGCTGTTCACGCTGCTGGCGATCACCGGACCGCGCGTCGAGCTCGGCACGGTCGGCGACCCGTGGATGGGCGCGTGCTTCGCGCTGTTCGTGTTCGTGGCCGCGACCGACTGGCTCGACGGGCACCTGGCGCGCAAGCACGGCCACGTGACCGCGTTCGGTCGCATCGCCGATCCGTTCGTCGACAAGATCCTCGTGCTCGGCACGCTCGTGCTGCTCGCGGCTTTCGACTGGGCCCGGCCGTACCTGCCCGCGTGGGTCGTCGTCGCGGTGCTCGCGCGCGAGTTCCTCGTCACCGGCATCCGCGGCTACGCGGAGGCCGAGGGCTACGAGTTCGGCGCCGACCGCTTCGGCAAGATCAAGCTCATCGTGCAGTGCATCGCCATCGGCGCGCTGCTCGGCCTGGTCGGCCTGCCGTGGCCGCAGGTGCTCGTCGGGCCGGTCGAGATCATCGCGCACGCGAGCGTGTGGGCCACGCTGGTCGCGTCGGTCGGCTCGGGCGCGAACTACGTCTTCAAGGCCGCGCGCCTGTTCGGAGCGCCGCGCTGATGGAACGCCTGAAGCTGCTCGTGGCGAGCTCGGGCGGGCTCGGGCTCGTGCCCGTCGCGCCCGGGACCTTCGGCACGCTGACCGGCGTGCTCATCGCCTACGGGCTCTCGTTCACCGGCGCGGGTTTCCCGCTATGGACCGCGGCGACCGTCATCGTCCTGTACCTGATCGGTCGTCCGCTCGTGGACTGGGCCGAGCGGCGCGCCGGCGCCGGCGATCCGGGGTGGTACACGCTCGACGAGGTCATCGGCTACCTGGTGTGCGTGGCCTGGATCGCGCCGCCCTCGCTGCTGTCGCTCCTCGCCGCGTTCGTGCTCTTCCGCGCCTTCGACATCCTCAAGCCGCCGCCGATCCGGCGCGTCGAGCGCCTGCACGGCGCCGACGGCGTGCTGCTCGACGACGTGGTCGCCGGGCTGTTCGGCCTGGCGTGCATGGCCGTGCTGCGGCTCGGCCTGCTCGACCCGACCTACTGGGAGCGCGCGGCCGAGGCCGGAGGGCTCTAGCGTGCCGCGCGGGAAGTCCGACAGCTCCGGCCTCGGAATGGCCGCGCGCTTCGCGTTGACCACCTTCTGTGTGCTGGCCGTCGTGCTGGGGCTCGGGACCTGGGGCGGGATCGTCGCGCTCGGCGGCGCGATCGAGCGCCACGAGCGCCAGCTGATCGAGGAGGCGCTCGGCGCGACGGTCGCGGTCGAGCGCGACGGCGTGGCCGAACGCGCGAACACCTTCACGCGCTCGACCGACTCGGGCGTCGAGCGCACCGAGATCGTCCTGCGCGACGGTCGCCGCGCACAGGAGCGCGTGCTCGTGCGCTCGGGCGAACGCGCGTCGCTCGTCGTCGTCGAGCCCGAGCGCACGCTCGTCGATCGACTCGTCGGCCCGCTGGTCGCCGGCGTCGCCATCGTCGTCCTGCTCGTCTCCATCGCGTCGTGGATCCTCGCCGAGCGCGTGGCGAGTCCCTTGCGCCAGCTCGTCGACGGCGTGCGTTCGCTCGCCACGCCCGGCGGTTCGCAGCGCTACCGCGCGCGCGTGAAGGGCGGCGCCGAGGTCGTACAGCTCGCGCGCGCGCTGGACCGCGTCGGCGAGGAGCTCGACGAGGCGCACGCCGCGGAGCTCGAGCTGGGCCTGCGCGAGCGCGAGCTCGAGCTCGCCGAGCAGGTGCGCGAGGCGCTGTTGCCGATGATCACGCCGCTCGTCGCGGGCTACGACGTGGGCGGCATGCACCTGCCCGGCGTCGAGCTCTCGGGCGTCTTCCACGACTTCTACGAGTACGGCGACGGGCGCGTCGGGATGCTCGTGTGCGAGGTGAAGGGCGAGGGCGTCCCGGCGGCGATCGTCGGCGCGATCGCGCGCACCTACCTGCGCGGCGCGCTCACGGGCCTCGACGACGTGCGCGAGGCCTTCTGCGTCGTGAACCGCGAGCTGGCGCGCGACCTGCCGCGCGGCGTCGTCGTCACGGCGCTCTTCGCGCGGCTCGTGCCCGACGAGGGCCGCGCGACGGTGGCCTGCGCGGGGCACCGCCTCCCGCTCGTGCGCACCAGCGCGGCCGACGGGCGCCTGCGCGTGTTCCAACCCGAGGGCGTCGCGCTCGGACTCGACGCGGGCCCGGTGTTCGAGCGTACGCTGACGGTGCAGGACCTCGAGGTCGCGCCCGGCGACCGCCTGGTCCTGGCGACGAGCGGCGTCGTCGTCGCGCCCGACGCGGCCGGCGCCGAGCTCGGCGAGCGCGGCTTCTACACGCTCGTCGATCGGAGCACCGGCGCGAGCACCGGCGGCTTCCTCAAGTCACTGCGCCGCAGCCTCGAGGAGCGCGCGGGCGACCGACCGCGCACCACCGCCGTGTCGCTCGTCACGGTGCGTCGCGACCCCGTCGTGTGATCGCCCGCCCGCCCGTTCGACCGCCCGTCCGCTCGCCCGCCCGCACCACCTCTCGACCCACGCCCGTCCGGCCATGCACATCGCCGAGTTCCAAGCGCTCATCCGCGACCTGTACCTCGACACGGACAGCGAGCGCGGGCTCGAGGGCACCTACATGTGGTTCGCCGAGGAGGTCGGCGAGCTGACGCGCGCACTGCGGCGCGGCGCGGACGACGCGGAGCTCGCCGGCGAGTTCGCGGACGTGTTCGCCTGGCTCGTGTCGATGGCGTCGATGCGCGGCATCGACCTCGAGGCGGCGGCGACGGAGAAGTACTTCAAGGACGGCGTCCCCGGCCACGAGAAGGACCGCTGATGGCGAAGGGGCGCCCGCAGGGCGAGCCGAGCCTGTTCGGCGACGACTTCTTCGACGCGCCCGCGAAGCCGGCGAAGAAGAAGGCGTCCGCGAAGAAGGCTCCGGCCGCGCCGCCTCCGAAAGGCCCGGCCGCGCCGTCGCCGAAGGGCCCGTTCGCGCGCGTCGTGCTCCCGCGTCCGATGCGCACGGAGTACACCTACGCGATCGACGAGCGCTTCGTCGATGCGGTGCGCCCCGGCGTGCGCGTGCGCGTGACCTTCGCGCGGCGGCGCGAGATCGCGGTCGTCGTCGGCGTCGACGACGCGACCGAAGTCCCCGCGCACACGCTGCGGCCGATCGAGGACGTGCTCGATCCCGAACCCGTCGTGGGCCCCGAGCTGCTCGAGCTGACGGGCTTCATCGCGCGCGAATACGCCTGTTCGATGGGCGAGGCCCTGTCCGCCGCGCTCCCCGCGCCGCTGAAGCGCGCCGGCGGCGGCCGACGCGTGCGCACGATCGCCGCCGCCCAGGGGGCGGCCGACGCGCTCGACGAGCTCGAGGAGAAGCACCCCAAGCAGTACCGCCTCCTGCGCACGCTGCTCGAGGTCGGCGCGCCCGTCGACTTGCTCGAGCTCACGCGTCGCCTCGGCCTGTCGGACGCGCCCGCGAAGTCGCTCGTGAAGAAGGGCCTGGCGGTCACGGCGTCGCGCGTGGTCGAGACGCTCGTCGAAGCGAGCGGCGACCGCGTGCGCGAGCGGCCGGAGTCGTTGACCGAGGGCCAGAGCTGGGCCGTCGAGGCGATCGACGCGGCGCTGCGCGCGGCGAAGGGCGCCGGCGAGGGCCGCGGCTTCCTCCTGCAGGGCGTCACCGGCAGCGGCAAGACCGAGGTCTACCTGCAGGTGATCGAGCGGGCGCTCGCGCGCGGCCACGGCGCGATCGTGCTCGTGCCCGAGATCGCGCTCACGCCGCAGACCGTGGGCTGGTTCCGCTCGCGCTTCGGCGAGGTGGCCGTGCTGCACAGTCGCCTGACGGACGCGCAGCGCCTCACGATCTGGAAGCAGGTGCGGCGCGGCGAGCTGCGCGTCGTCGTCGGCGCGCGCTCGGCGATCTTCGCGCCCGTCGACGACCTGGGCGTGATCGTGATCGACGAGGAGCACGAACCGTCGTTCAAGCAGGGCAACGTGCCGCGCTACCACGCGCGCGAGGTGGCGCTCGAGCGCGCGCGCCGGGCCGGCGCCGTGTGCGTGCTCGGCAGCGCGACGCCGTCGCTCGAGTCGTGGCAGGCCGCGCGCGACGGTCGCCTCACGCGGCTGATGCTCGACGAGCGCGTCGGCGGCGGCACGCTGCCGTCGGTCGACGTGGTCGACATGCGCAACGAACCAGCGGGGCGCATCGCGTCGATCCTCTCGCGTCCGCTGCGCCAGCGCCTCGAGACGACCGTCGAGCGCGGCGAGCAGGCGATCCTGTTCCTCAACCGCCGCGGCTTCGCGCCGGTGCTGTGGTGCCAGGCCTGCCGCACGGTCGTGCGCTGCCCGAGCTGTGACGCCTCGCTCACGCTGCACCGCCACATCGGTCGCCTCGTGTGCCACCAGTGCCAGCACGAACAGCGTCCGCCGAAGGAGTGCCCGAGCTGCACCGCGCCGCAGCTGCGCATGCTCGGCGCCGGCTCCGAGAAGGTCCACGCGACGATCGCCGAGGTCTGGCCGGAGATGCGCGTGCGACGCATGGACTCGGACACGATGGTGCGGCGCGAGGACTACGAGGAGACGCTCGCGGCGTTCGGTCGCGGCGAGGTCGACGCGCTCGTCGGGACGCAGATGATCGCGAAGGGGCTCGACTACCCGAACGTGACGCTCGTCGGGATCGTCTCGGCCGACACGAGCCTGCACCTGCCCGACTTCCGGGCGGCCGAGCGCACCTTCCAGCTGCTCGCGCAGGTCGCCGGTCGCGCGGGTCGCGGCGAGCGGCCGGGCGAGATCACGATCCAGACCGAGAGCCCCGAGCACCCCGCGATCCGCTGCGCTCGCACACACGACTTCGAGGCCTTCGCGGCGAGCGAGTGCGAGGCGCGCGCCGAGCTGGGCTATCCGCCCTTCGGCCGCCTCCTGCGCGTCGTCGTCGAGGACGAGGACGAAGGGCGCGCCGCGAGCGTGGCGGACGAGCTCGCCCGCGAACTGCGCGACCTCGTCGAGCCCGCCCCCGACGCACCGGTCACCGACCTGGCCGTCGTCCTCGGACCTGCGCCGGCGCCCATGTCGCTCGTGCGCGACCGCCATCGCCACCACGTGCTCGTGAAGGCACGCGCGGGCTACGGCGCCGAGGTGTCGCCGGCGTTCGCGCGCGCGCGCGATCGCGCCGCCGAGCGCGCCGCGTCGACCCAGCGTCCGCGGATCAGCGTCGACGTGGACCCCGTATCGATGCTGTAGCGCCGCGTCGACGCCGTAGCGCCGCTTCGATGCTGGTGCGCCGCATCGATGCCGCAGCGCCGCGGTGCGCCCGTCAGGGCACGAACTCGAGCGTCCGGGGCCCGAGCACGTGCGTCGGCAGCAGCGTCGTCGCGTCGATCACGACCGCGGCGTGGTACAGCGTCACGCCCGCGAGCGGCGCGGTGACCGACGGGGCGAAGCCGATCGTCGCCCGCGCTTCGCCGTTCGCGTCGAGCAGGCCGAAGGTGTCCTGGAACGGCCCCTTGTTCGCGGCCAGGAGCGTGAGGTCGCTGTAGCTGTCGAGCGTGAACGGGAGTTGGAGGCCGGACACGAGCGACGGCGTGGGGTTCGCGCTGCCGAAGACGAAGTAGGAGTCGCCCGCCGCGCTCGTTCCCGGCCGCACCAGCAGGTGGTGGGTCCGCACGGTCCCCGCTTCGACGAAGCGATAGAGCGGGACGAAGGGCTCGGGCGCCGCGCCGTCGATCGCGTAGACGTAGGCGTTGCCGGAGTTGAAGTGCGGCTCGTCGCCGCCCTTGGCGGAGGTGACGAGGCGTCCGTTGGCGAGCGCGATCTCGAGCCCGAAGCGGTCGCCCACGCCGAGGTCGGGCGCCGAGAAGCTGAAGGCGTACTGCCAGGCGCCGGCGACGCGGTCGAAGACCTGGATCTCGCCCGAGCGACCGGCGGCGGCCGACGAACCCGACGCGCCGACGAACATGCGGTCCCCGTCGATCGCGATCGACGAGCCGAAGAGGAACTGCGTGTTCGGCTGGTCGGGGGAGACGGTCTCGACGAGCGTGTACGCGCCGCCCTGGCGCTCGTACACGTGCACGGCGCCGAGGTCGACGCCGCCGTTGTCCTCGTAGGGCGCGCCGACGTAGACGCGTCCGCCGTCGATCGCGAAGCCGAAGCCGAAGCTGGCGTCGCTCTCGGGGGCCGGCGACACGAGCCGTTGCTCGTGCTTCCACACCCCTTGTGCGTTCGGTCGGAAGACGTGGACCGCGCCGGCGCGCGGCGTGGTGCCGACGGTCTCGCCGGCCGCGGTGGCGAGCAGGAGGTTGCCCGACAGCGCCATCGCGAGCCCGAGTTCGTCGCCCGTCGCGCCGCCGGGTGCGAAGAGCAGGCCCGCGCTCGTCGCCGGCGTCGTCGACAGGTCGAACAGGTGCACGGCGCCGGAGCCGGGCGCCGCGCCGCGACCGCCGGGCTCGCCGACCGCCAGCAGCGCGCCGTCGATCGCGGCGCACTCGCCGAAGTTGCCGGCCTGTACAGGGAGCGGGCTGACGAGGACCTCGCGGTTCGTCAGCTCGACCGTTCCACCGGGCGTCAGGCCGCGGTCGTAGACCTGGACCGCGCCGGCGTTCGTGACGCCGCCGGGGTCGGCCGAGCGCGCGCCCACCGCGGCGTGGTCGGCGCCGAGCGCGGTGCCCCAGCCGAAGTAGTCGTTGAACTGGCCGAAGGACCAGGTCACCTCCTGCACCTTCGTCGCGCGGCCCGTCGCGTCGAGCTCGAAGAGCGTCGCGAAGCCGGGCCCGTTGTTCGCGTTCGGGCCGCCGAGGAGCAGCGCGTCGTCCGACAGCGCGAAGCTGCGCGCGAGGACGCCCTGTTCCGGGCTCGCGGGATCGACCGCCTTCCAGAGCAGCTCGGGGTCCTGGAGCGGGACGCTGGGGGCGAGGAGGCCGGCGGCGAACAGGGTGGCGATCAGCATGCGTCGTCGGCGGGGCCGCGCCGGGCGCGCTGCGCGCACCGGGACCCCGCGGGTGAATCTTGCCACGGGACGCTCGGGGCGGTCGGCGGGTTCGGCCGCATGTGGGGCCGCGTGCCGGTGGGGCCGGGACGGGCCCTGGTGACCGTCCTCAGGCCTCGACGCAAGTGTCGAGCGCGTCGAGCTTTCGGAACAGCGCGTCGCACACCGCGTCGACGCCGAGCCCGTCCATGAAGTCGTCGGGCGCCCCGCCGCCGCTCGACGAACGGCCGGCCCCCGGCGCGTCGACCGCGAGCACCGTGTGCCGCTCGCCCGGCTCGTGGCCGAAACCGAAGGGACCGACGCGCCGCGGGTCGGTCGGCCCGAACAGCGCGAGCGTCGGCGTGCCCACCGCGACGGCCAGGTGCATCGGGCCGGTGTCGCCGGTGACGAGCACGCGCGCACGCCGCAGCACCGCGATCGTCTCGCGCAGGCTGGTGCGACCGACCAGGTCGTGCACCGCACCCCCGGCCGTCGTCGCGAGCGCGTCCGCGAGCGCGCGGTCGCCGGGACCGCCGAGCGTCACGATCGGTCCGCGTCCGTGCGCGACCAGGTGTGCGGCCAGCTCGCCGTAGCGCTCGGGGCGCCAGCGTTTGGACGGTTTGCTCGCGCCCAGGTTGAGCGCGATCGGCGCGCCGCCGAGTTCGCGCACGAGTTCGTCGGCCGTGCGCTCGGCGTCCGCGTCGTGGGGCAGCGTGTGGACCGGGTCGCCGTCGCAGCCGAGGTGGCGCGCGAACGCGCGGTAGCGCTCGACCATGTGCTCGTGATCGGGACCGCCCGGAATGCGCTCGTTCGTGAGCAGCCACGACAGCTCCTTCGTGCGCGCGCGGTCGAAGCCCAGGCGCCGCGGCGCGCCGGACAGTCGCGCGAGCAGCGCGGACTTGGCGATGCGCTGCAGGTCGACGGCGAGCCCGTAGCGTTCGCCGCGCACCTCGCGCACGAGCGCGCGGAAGCCCGCGAGGCCGTCGGCCTTGTTCCAGAGGTGGACGCGGTCCACGTGCGGGTGGTCCGAGACGAGCGGCGCCGACAGCGGGTGGACGACCCAGCCGATCGTCGTGTCGGGCGCCGCGCGCTTCACGAGGCCCGCGAAGACGAGCGCGTTCACCACGTCGCCGATCGCGCCCGTGCGCACGACGAGGATGCGTTCGGGCACGGGCGTCGCGGTCGTGTTCGGCGGGCGGTCGGTCGCGCTCACGCGACCCAAGGTAGCGAGACGGTGGCGCGTCCCGAGCGCCGCGCCGCGGTCAGCTCGCCGAGCGGCCCGCCTTGAACTGCACGCGCGCGCGATCCTCCCAGCCGCGGCGCACCTGTTCCCAGGTCGCGTCGCCGGCGTCGAGCGCTTCGAGCTCGTCGGCCAGTTCGGGCACGTGCGTGCGCAGGAATGCCTCGGCCGAGCGGCGCAGTCCCGTGTCCTCGCTGTCGGCCGCGAAGTCGACGACCTCCATGATCGCCACGTTCTCGAGCACGACGAGTCCCGTGCGCGCGGTGAGGAACAGGTCCCACCCGTCGATCGCGTCGCGCCACGCGCCGTCGTCGGACCGCGACGCGTTCGCGACGATCCCGCGCACGAGGTCGTCGACGAAGGCCGGCAGGACCGGCAGCACGTCCTTCTTCCAGACCTTCTCCTTGAGCGAGCCTTTCGCGAGCGCCTTGCTCGCGCGGTCGATCGGCGTGCCGTGCTCCTCTTCGAGCGACCACGGCGTGTCCGGGTGCCAGTCGCGCCAGGAGCGGTCGTTCACGCCGAGCATGAGCGTCCAGATGCTGCCGCTCGAGTCCGCCGCGCAGCCGAGTTCGCTGTGGCGCGCGACCATGTTGCGGTGGTGGCCGGGCGAGCGGTACCAAGCCTCGAAGACGGACTTCGCGTCGTGGCGGCCCTGCGCGATGTTCTCCGCGATGCCGCCCTCGTAGTCCTCGAGGCGCGCGCGATCCCAGGGCGTGCGCTTGCGCGGGTCGGGCGCGTCGTGCGCGAAGTAGCCGTTGTCGACCTGGTGCTGGCTGTGCTGGCGCGAGGCGACGACGAGGCGCTCGTCGATGGTGAGCAGCTCGAGCCCGAGCCCGCGGCGGTAGGCGTTGATGATCGGCGTGAACTCGGTTTCGTCCTCGGTCGAGGAGTGGACGGCGCGCGGCGTGAACGCCTCGACGGCGCGCGCGCGCAGCTCGCGCAGCAGCCAGCGCTCGAAGCGCGTCGGCTCCACGTCGATGCGCCGCGTCATCATGTCGCTGCTCGACAGGAGCTCGACCTGGCGATCGGCGGCGAGCAGGAGCGACAGCCAGACGAACTCCTCGAGGCCGTGCGGCGTCTCGGGGAACGACTGCACGTTCTCGAAGTAGGTGCCGCGCGGCGAGTAGAGCGCCGGCGCCTCGCCCTCGGCGGGCTCGACGAGCCAGGTGTCGGCCTCGTCGATGCGTTCGAGCTCGTCCTCGTCGCGGTCGTCGAGCACCTCGTCCACGAGCTCGAGCACCTCGTCGCCGCGGCGCAGCCTCTCGGCGATCGACCAGGCCTCGCCCTCCTCGAGTTCGTCCCACGCATCGAACTGGGCGTCGACGCGGTCCGCGTAGTCGGCGTAGGCCTTCTCGATCGCCCTGCGGTTCGCGTCGACCTGCTTCTGCTGCGGCTTCTCGTAGACGGCGATCAGCGCGAGGGCCTCGGCGCGCATCGCGTCGAGTTCGTCCTCGTCGGCGAACAGGCGCGCGCGCGCGGCGGCGTCCTGGGATCCGGGCACGAGCGTGCGCGCGCGTTCGCGCAGGCCGGCGAGCTCGGCGTCGAGGCGCTGGCCCGCTTCGCGCAGCACGATCGTCAGGCCGACGCCGTAGCGCGCCTCGAGCAGGTCGGCGGTGTTCTCGCCCTTCCGGGGCTTCACCTCGAGCCCCTTGCCGTCGAGCAGTTCGTAGAGGCCTTCGTAGGCGGCGACGAGCTCTTCCTCGTCGCCGAACAGGGGCGCCGATCCGGCGGCGGCGGACGGAGCGAACGGGGTGGCGGCGAGCGCGGCGGCCACGAGGAGGGCGCGCCGCGAGCGGTGGAGGAGCTCGAGCATGGTGGGACGGGGGAGGGGGCCTCGAAGGTAGCCCGTCGGCGCCCCGCGGTTATCGCTCGAGCCCCGTCCTCCGTGGGCGCCGGGCCCCGTGGACCCTGGGCCCCGCACGAATGCTCGGCCGGATCCTCGGAGGCCCGTGCGGATCTCGGAGGCCCGTGCGGATCCTCGGACGCGATCCGGCGCGCCGCCGGGAGGCGCGCGGAAGGGGCCGCCGAGGGGGAAAGTGAGCCGGTGGAAGGAGGACGGGCGTCGGCCGTGGGGTCACCCCCTGCCTCGCCCGGACGGAGGCTCCGCCGCATCCCTCGTCGGGAGCGGTCCCTCGGCGGTGTTCCCCATGGTCATCCCAACCACGACCGCCGACGGCTTCTGCGGACCCCCTGGGGCGAGGTCAAGAACCTCCGCGTGGCGCGGCGACCCGTCCTTGCCTTCCCCCGGACGATCGAGCTTCCTCGAACGGCCCCCGGGCCCGCAACGCTCGGGGCGCTCGGCGTCCCGCCGCTGGTGCGGGAGGCGTTCGCGGCTTCTTGGCTGGTTGGCCGGCCTTTAGCTGCCGCTTGCGCAGTCGTTGACGGCAAGCGCCCGTCACCTGGTCACCAAGGACCCGTCCGGTTCCGGCCCTCCGGCCCCGGCGGCGAGGCCGGTTCGCGAGCCGCCCGGCTCAGCGCGGGACCGGCAGTCCGTCGGCGAAGCGGCGGAACAGGTGCGCGGCGTCGAGCGGCCCCGGCGCGGCCTCGGGGTGGTACTGCACGCTCATGACCTCGGCCTTCGCGTGGCGGACGCCCTCGACGGTGCCGTCGTTCAGGTTCACGTGGGTGAGCTCGACGCCGTCGGGCAGCGCGTCCTCGTCGACGGCGAACGAGTGGTTCTGCGCGGTGATCTCGACGCGGCCCGTCGCCAGGTCGCGCACCGGATGGTTCGAGCCGTGGTGGCCGAAGGGCATCTTCGAGGTCTTCGCGCCGAGCACGATCGAGAGGATCTGGTGTCCGAGGCAGATGCCGAAGATCGGCTTCTTGCCGACCAGGTCGGACACCGCGTCGATCGAGCGGCGCACGGCCGCCGGGTCGCCCGGTCCGTTCGACAGGAAGACGCCGTCGGGATCGAGCGCGAGCGCGTCGTCGGCGCTCGTCCACGCGGGCACGACCGTCACGTCGAAGCCGGCGTGCACGAGGCTCCGCAGGATGTTGCGCTTGATGCCGAAGTCGTAGGCGACGAGGCGGCGGCGCGGACCGGTCGCGGCGTCGACGAGCGCGGGGTAGCTCGCGTCGTAGCCGGTGGTCCAGGCGTAGCTCTCCTGGGTCGAGACCTCGCTCGCCAGGTCGCGTCCGTCGGTGGCTTCGACGCGCGTGGCGCGCTCGACGAGCTCGGTCGCGTCGCTCGTCTCGGTCGACACGATGCAGCGCACCGAACCGTGTTCGCGCACGTGCTTCGTGATGCGGCGCGTGTCGACGCCTTCGATCGCGACGACGCCGTTCGCGCTCAGCCAGTCGGGCAGGCTCGAGGTCGCGCGGTGGCTCGAGTGCAGCGCGGCCATCTCGCGCACGACGAACGCCTCGGGCCACGCGCGCCCGCTCTCGGCGTCCTCCTCGGCGACGCCGTAGTTGCCGATGAGCGGGTAGGTCATCGTGACCACCTGCCCGGCGTACGACGGGTCGGTCAGGACCTCGTGGTAGCCGCTCATCGCGGTGTTGAAGACGAGGTCGCCGCCCGCCTCACCGGTGGCGCCGACGCTCCGGCCCTCGAGGACGAGTCCGGTCTC
>Ga0180430_10000250_pt1 | contig 61240 bp, 53 predicted proteins | sample SS_ome_9_FD_132999 | JGI IMG/M metagenome (GOLD analysis project Ga0180430, IMG submission 132999) | Hypersaline lake sediment archaeal communities from the Salton Sea, California, USA - SS_1_S_2 metaG | ecosystem: Environmental > Aquatic > Non-marine Saline and Alkaline > Hypersaline >...
ATAGACATGCCACACGGCCAACCCCGCGGGCTTCAGCCCGCGGAGGTTTAGGATTTCGAATTTGGCCAAATATCGCATAAGCCTTTGCGTACCTTTATTGGCAGCTTGCCTGCTGACCTCCTGTGTCTCAACCTACAATTCAAGGGCGCGGGCGGCGCACCGCGCCTACCACCGCGGCGACTACGAGCGCGCCCTCAAGATCATCGAGAAGGCGGAGCCGGCGCCTCGCGACAGGCTTTTGTACCTCATGGACAAGGGCATGATCCTTCACGGCGCCGGGCAGTATGAGCGGAGCAACAAAGTGCTCACCAAGGCCGAGGAGCTCTCCGACGCGCTGACTGCCAAGAGCATATCGCGGGAGGTGTCGGCGACTCTTTGGAGCGAGGAGGCGGTAAACTACGCGGGCGATAAGTATGAACGGGTGATGATCCCGGTGATCCGCATGCTCAACTACATAATGCTCGATCAGTGGGACGAGGCGCGCGTGGAGGTCAGGCGCATAGAGCACGTGGTCGAGAGGGCCTACGGGGCCGGCGAGAAGCCCAACAACGCCTTCGCCACATACATGTCCGCCGTGGTCTGGGAGGCCATGGGCGACATCAACGACGCGCTGATAGACTACAGGCGCACCGGAAAGATCGATCCGGAGCTGCCGTACTACGGGCGCGATCTGAAGTACGCCGGGCGCAGGCTCTCGATGCCGGTGGATCTGCCGAAGGAGGGCGCCGCCGCCTGGAGCGGCTCCAAGGGCTACCGCAAGAGCGCGGGCGAGCTCGTGGTCATAACCGAGTCCGGCCGGGCGCCGAGGTTTGTCTCCGAGGCGGTGACCGCCGGTATGTACTCGGTCCAGATGCCCACCGTGGTCGCCTGGCCGCTGTCGGTCAAGGACGCGACCGTCTACGTCGACGGCGAGGAGGTGGGCGCGACGCACACCTTCTACAATGTGGGCGATGACATATTGCGTGCGCTCAGGGACCGCCGCAAGCGCAGTTTCGTGCGCAAGGCCATCAAGATGGCGGTACAGACCGGACTGTACGCGGCGAGCCTGGAGCTCATGGACACGGACAAGGTCGAGACGCAGATCGCCGGAATTGCGCTCATGTTCCTGGGCATGTCTATGGCTGCCTCGGAGAAGGCCGACGAGCGCAGCTGGAGGACGCTGCCGGCCGCCTTCGGCGTCGGCCGCTTCTATATGGAGCCGGGGCGCCGCACGGTGCGCGTCGTGCCCGAGGGAGGGGGCGCGCCGATCGAGCTGGACGTCGAGCTGAGGAAGGATCGGCCCACGGCGGTGCTGGCGCACCTGACCGGTCAGAGGGGTCGCGCGAAGAGGCTCGCCGCGAAGGAGCCGGCGGGCGTGAGGGAGGCGAGGAGGAGGCAGCAGGCGCTGGAGCACAGGCTGGAGTCCGAACCCTCGAACGGATCGCTGAAGATAGAGCTCGCCTACGCGAGGATGGAGGCCGGCGAATACGGCGTCTCGAGGCTGCTCATCGAGGGCATGGAGGGGGGCGGCTCCAAATCCAAGGGCATGATGGGGCTCGTGATCGCCAACACGGTCGAGGGCGACTACAGGGCTGCCGCGAGCTGGGCCCGGAAGGGAGCGGCCCTGGGCGGCTCCCATCGCAACAAACTCGAAGATTACAAAAGGGTGGCTTCGGCCCTATCTTCGGGCAGCGCCGCGGTTCCGCCCTCGGCCGGAAGGCCGCTTCGCGAACGGGACGGGATCGAGAACGCATTCGACTGGTTCGTCTCGGGCCTGACCGAGGAGCGATCCTCCGACTACGAGGACGCTACGCGCAAGTTCGTCAAGGCTTACGAGCTGGGTCTGGTGGGGGCATTGGTCGAGAAGAGGGTGATGGAGAGCTTCAAGCGCACGCCCGAGTCGTTCAAGGAGTCCGAGGCGGGCGCGAAGATCATGGAGGAATTCGCCGAGAGTCTCTTGGAGTAGTTGCCCTCGGCCCGCGGATCGGCTAGCATCCACTATTATCGGAGGATGAAATGAAGAAACTCACCATAGTGGCCTTCATAGTTGCGGCGCTGGGGCTGGCTTACGTCGCCAGCGCGCAGTGGGACGAGGACGAGGAGCCGCAGCGCCTCGAGGATCAGCAGCGCGAGGAGACGCTCTTCGACGGGTCGATAGAGGAGGAGCACCAGGAGAGCATCCACAAGCCGGCCAAGAAGGACGAGAAGCCCGCCGACGTCCCGCCGCCGGGCACCTATGAGACCCCCGCCGAGGAGGTCGACGGCCCTTCGAGAGAAAATCCATAAACGTGATTCAGCAGACGGGGCGTTTCGGGGGCTCTCTGCTGTCATTCCCGCATGCCTTAAGCGGGAATCCAGTCTGGATCCCCGCTTTCGCGGGGATGACAGCCTGTCCCGCCCGGCGCGTCACCACAAAAACAAGTATTCGGGCGGCCTCCGTGATTCGGGACGGCGCGAGCGGATGATGAAAAACCCGGGACACAAAACCGATTTTTTAAAATCCGACCTAGTGCTTCCCGGAAAAATCGGTATTGTGTCCCGGGTTTTTCCGCGGGAGCCGGCTTTATTACGCCTAGCCGCCTTTATAGCAAGAAAAGTCCCTCCGGAGCGCTCCGTCAAAGTAGCACTTAGCACCTTGTCTGACGCATCGTGAGCGGGCGGCTATCGTGTTGTATCGCCGGGAGGCGGCGGGGTACCCTTCGCAGCGCGCGGGCGGTGGAGACCTCAGCCGGCCCTGCCTTTAAGAATATAATGCAGTGGGACGGAATGAGGTGGGTTCGCCGCACGCGCGTCAGCGATATGGGTCGCCGCCGGAGGCGCACAACACGATAGACATCCGCGGAAGATGCGTCGACCTGAGCCGGCTTTGTTACGCCTAGCCGCTCTTAGAAATAGAAAAGTATGTTCGTGAAGGCGGCGTTGGCGCTCGAGGCGCCGGAGCCCTTGTAGTTGGTGCGCAGGTAGTTGTACTCGAGGCCGATGATGAACTGCTCGATTGGCTTGAACTGGACGTTGAAGAAGGCCACCTGGTTGTTCTTGACCCAGCCGTTGGCGACCTGCGAGGCCTTGACCATGTCGATGCCCCATCCCACGTTGGTCTCGAACCACTTGAGCCAGTTGCTCTCGATCTGGCCCCAGCCGGCGATCGTGCGCTGGCGGTTGCTGTCGGAGCTGTTGGCGAGCAGAAGGCCTAGGCTGTAGCCGTACTGGAACTCGCCCTGGAACTTGAGGAACTTGTGCGCCGGCACCGCGAGGCTGGCCGCGATGCCCCAGTTGTTGACGTCGGACTGCCCCGCCACCGCGTTCTCATGCCTGGCGTACACGCCGGAGACGTAGGCCCAAAACTTGCCCGCCGGCAGCTTGTGGCTCACGCCGACGCGGCCCTCCAGCATCGGCACGCCGGTGGCGTTGCCGGAGTCGTCGAAGTTCATGGCGTTGGAGGGGAGGTTCACGCTGGCCGCCACCTCGATGCCGGTGGCCTCGGTGAAATCGTGGCTGTAGGTGAAGCGCATCTGAGGGCGGCGAAAGCCCAGGTTGCCCTGCCGCCACATGTTGCCGCCGATGTTGAGCGTGGCTGTGTTCAGCGGGGAGAAGAGGTCCCACTCCTGTCCGGCTATGAACCTCCAGCACTTCTGCCCTATGCCGACGTAGGCCCTGCGAATGCGCGGCACGATCGAGTGGACGCTCATGTTGCCGGTGCTGAAGAAGTCCATCTCGAGCCTGGCGTCGACGGAGAAGTCCTTGCCGCCGAAGTCGTATGGGGCCAGCGCGAAGCCGAAGCGCGTGTTCTGCGGCGTGGCGCTTATGAAGGCGTCGTTGCGCCCGTCGACCGTCTCGTCTACCACCCGGTTGAAGCCCGACATGTTGCGGTTGTAGCTGGCCGGCGTGTTGTTGTTCGTGCCGAAGGAGGACAGCTGCGAGTCCGCCCACATCGCCTCTGCGGATACGAAGCCGTAGAAGGTAAACGGCACCTTGCTCGAGAGCGAGATGGGCTTTATGACCTCGGTCTGGACGTCGGCTGCCATGGCCGTGGCCGAGATCAGCGTCAGCGCTAGCGCGCACACAAAAGCCTTTAATTTCATCGTCTTATCTCCTTTATGGGTATGGTTCGAAACTAAGGGATGGGCAACTTTGCAGAAATTCAGTCGCTCGTCAACTACGCCCTCACCCGCTCATGCAGCGAATAGATCAGCGGGATGAATACCAGGCTTATGAGTGTGGCGAAGACCAGGCCCCAGGCCAAGGCCAGAACCATCGGCCTTATGAAGGGCAGATCTCCCCCGATGCCGTAGGCGGTCGGCAGCAGTCCGGCAACCGTGGTGATCGTGGTCAGGACGACGGGCCTGAAGCGCAGGGCGGCGGCCTCGGATATCCTCGTGAAGTCTATGCCCCCATCCTTCTCCCTCGTCTCGTTGAGCGTCGCGATCATGACTATCGATGCGTTCACGACGACGCCTATGAGGCCCAGTATCCCTATGAGGGCTATGAAGCCCAGCGGCAGGCCGTGGATCATAAAGGTGATGAATACGCCTATGACTGCAAACGGTATCGCCGACATGATGAGTATGGGCTGGGTATATGAGTCGAACAGGACGACGAGCAGGGCGTATATCGCAACCAGCGCGATAGCGAGCGCAAGATAGAAGCTCTCCATGCTCTCCTGCGTCTTCTTCTCCTCGCCGCCGAGCTCCATCTTGAATCCGGCGTGCTTCAGCGCTTTAGGTTCGAACTCGGTCCGAACCATCTCGCTGACCTCCACAGAGGTTATCTTCTTCGTGTCCACCTCTCCGGTTACGGTCACGGAGCGTCTCCCGTCGTAGTGGTGCAGCACAGCGGGTCCAACGGTCTCCTCGAAGCGGGCGAACGAGCCCAGCGGTACGAGCTTCCCCAGCTGGTTTGCGACCATGAGATCGAGGACGCCCTCCGCGCGATACTGCTTGGGGTCCTTGAGGTGCACTCGGAAGTCTATCTCATCGCCGGACTTCCTGATCGAGGTGACGATCTCGCCGTCGAAGGCGGTGCGTACCGTCTTCGCCACGTCGATGGAGGTGAGTCCAAGCTTGGCCATCTCATCGTAGTCGAGTATGAGCCTCAGCTCCTCCTTGCCGGGGACGTTGTCGCTCTCGACGCCGTAGACGCCGTCGATCTTCTTGAGGAACTCGAGCGTCTCATTCTCGAACCTGCCGCGTAGCTCGTCGTCGTTGGTGGTGTATATTACGGTCACGGGCTTGCCCACGGGCGGTCCGTCGTTCAGCGGCTCCACGTAAAGGCTCTGAAAGCCAGCAACGTCTTTGAGCTTTTCGTCTATATCGTCCATGATGGTCTCGGCTATCGCGTCGCGATCCTCGGCCGGCTTGAGATAGACGGTGACGAGCGCGTAGTTGTCATAGTTGCCGGCCGTCCCCCCGTAGACGTCGGTGTCGTGGTTTCCGATGCGCGTGACGAAGCTCTGCATGGCCTCCTCAGGCACCGACTCCTCGACGATCCGTTCGATCTCGCCGACCCTCCTTGAGGTCTCGTCCATCGGCGTCCCCTGCGGAGTCTCCACTATGACGTGGAAGATGTCCGGGTCGTCCGTGGGAAAGAGGACGAAGTCGAGCCACGCGACAGTGGCGCCGATAACGAGCACGAATATCCCCAGGTAGGCGAGCAGCACCTTCCTGCGGTTCTTGAGGCACCACTGCACGCGGTCCTTGTACCAGACGATGAACCTCTCCATTATGATCGAGTTTTTCGACTTCTTCTTCGGCGGAGTGGTGTGGGCGATGTGAGACGGCAGAAAGCAGGTGGACTCCAGCAGCGAAAATCCCAGCATGAGCAGCACGACTATCGGTATTCCGAAGATGAACTTGCCTATCAGTCCGCTCATGAACAGCATCGGCATGAAGGCCAGTATCGTGGTGAGAACCGACGCCGTCACCGGCCAGAAGACGTTTCTCACCGCCTCTATCGTCCCCTCGACCGGCTGATAGCCCATCTCCTTGTAGCGGAAGACGTTCTCCGAGATGACTATGGCGTCGTCGACGAGCATGCCCAGCACCAGCACCATCGCCGAGAGCGTTATCATGTTGATGGTCACGCCGAAGGGCTCGAAGAGTATGAGCGAGCCGCATATGGCGATGGGGATGCCGAAGGCGGTCCAGAACGCGCTCTTCCAGTCGAGGAAGAGGAGCATCACGCCGACGACCAGTATGAATCCGATGATGCCGTTGACCTTGACCATGGAGAGGAGGCTGCGGGTATAGTCGGAGTTGTCGAATATCAGACCCACCGAAACGCCCTCCGGCAGGCCAGCGCGGAACTTGTCGAGTATCTGCTTCACGTCCTCGGACAGGGTTATGACGTCGGCGGTGGCCTGGGAGCGTATCACCAGCGAGATGCAGTTGCGTCCGTTGGCGCGTGGTATGATGTCATACTCCTCGAAGCCGTCGCTTATGCGCGCCACGTCCGAGATGCGGACGCGTGTGCCGGTGAAGGTGGAGCGTATGACGACGTCGGCCACCTTCTTAGGGTCGTCGTCCCCCGAGATGGTTACGATCTTCTTCTCCGAGACGTAGGACTCCAGGCTCCCTCCCGTGGTGCGTACGTTGCGTGCGCTGATGGAGTTCATGATCTCGCCGAGCGAGACGTAGCGGTCCTCGAGCTCGGCCTGATCGGCCTCTATCTTTATCTCGCGCTTGCGGTAGCCGATCTTTTCGATTACGCCGATGCCGTTGGCGGCCTTGAGCTCGTTCTCCAGGTCCTTGGCGTACTTTCGAAGCTCCAGTTCGGGAATGTCGCCGATTACGGCGACCTCCATCACCGCCTGGCTGTTGGAGCGAATCTCCTCCACGCTCGGCCTGTCGCGCACCTCCGCTGGGAAGTCGGTCACACGGTCGACCGCGGTGCGCACGTCGTCCTTGACCCTGGATACGTCGGTGGCGTCGGGGTTGACGAAGACGAAGATGATGGAGAGGTTCTCCATCGATAGGCTCGTGAGCTCGTCTATGTCGTCGACGTCATTGAGCTCGTCCTCGATCTTGTCGGTGACGTTTATCTCGACGTCCTCTGGGCTGGCGCCGTGGTACTCCGTTACGATCTTCATGATATCGAAGTCGATGGTGGGGTTGCCCTGGCGCCTCAGCGTCATGGCCGAGGCCAGCCCGGCGAAGACGATGAGAAAGAGGATGAGGTTGGCTACCCTGGGGCGCCTTATGAAGAAGGAGGTTATGCTGAGCATGGGGTCCCCCGGCTATTGTCCGTCCGCCTGCTTCACGCTCTCTATCGTCCCGGAGAAGTCGTCCAGGTTGACGTCGGTGAGCTCGCCTATCGATAGCCTGACTGAGGCCAGATCGACCTTGGCCTCCTCCAGCACGAGCCTTTGGTTGGTGTAGTCGGTCTGGTCCTGAAGGAGCTGGAAGAGCGTGAGCCGCCCGTCCTCGTACTGCTTTATCTCCTCGTCGAGCTTCTTGCGGCCGTAGTAGACCTGTTGCTCGTAAGCCTTGACCTGGCTCAGGTACCGGCGCTCCTGGTCGTACAGCCCCTCCAGGCGGCTCGTGGCGTCGAGCATCGTCCGGTCGTTCTCGAAACCCACGCGGTTTAGCTTCGCCTTCTGGTAGCGGTATTGGCCGCGGGCCGTGCGGTCGGTGATAGGGACGCTGAAATTGAGGCCCCCGCTTATGTCGTCGTTGTCGAAGGTGGAGCCGTGCGCCCGGTTGAAGTCGCCCGATGCCCCGAGGCGCGTGTAGTTAACGAAGAGCTCCAGATCGGGCAGCCTCGCGTTCTTGTCCGCGCGCAGCTGCTGGCGCTCGACCTCCAGGGAGTAGTCCAGCACCTGGCGGAGTCTCGAGCTCTCCTTGAGGTAGGTGAGCCCCTGCGAGCGGGAGGCGTATGTGGAGAGGAACGAGTTCTCGGTGCCGGTAGGGACGATGCCCTGCGGGGGGGCGCCCGGATTCATCATCGCCGCCACCTGCTGGGTGAGCGCCTCGAAGGCGGCCAGCGCCCCCTGCCACTGCCCCCTGTAGTTGGCCGCCTGCTCCTTGATGCGGTAGAGGTCGCTCTCCTCCGAGACGCGCGCCTGGACCTGCTCCTCGATCAGCTTCACGGCGTTCTGCGTCTTTCCGTAGACCTCGGCCAGGATGTTCGCGCTGCGGTAGGCGCGCAGCCAGTTGAGGTACATCTGTGTCATGTCGGAGATGAAGGCCTCGACGTTCTCGTCGTAGGCGACCTTCGCCAGCGCGAGCTGTATCCTCGTGACGCGCTTGCCCAGCTGGTCCTGGATGCCGGCGATGTTCTTCATGAGCGGCTGGGCCAGCGTGAGCGTCACCGACGGCGTATAATACGGGTTCATGGGGGCGAAGAGCTGGGTGACCGCCGCCGGGTACTGCCCGCGGGTCCACTGGTTCTGGTACCTCGCCCCGATCCTGGTGCCGGACTGGGAGATGATCTTGCTGAGCCCCACGCTATAAGCGATCTGCTTATCTTCCGTCGACTCGAAGCCGGAGATCTGTGGCTGCTCCTTCTTGGCCGCCTCGAAGAGGCTCGTAAACTGGACGTCATCTATGCCCCGGGCGGAGTACTCCGAGCCCTCCGCCTCCCGGGTCCTCTGCACGTAGGCCCGGACGGTGGGGTTATTGAGAATCGTCTGCGAGATGAAGGAGTCGAGGGTGATGGTGGTATTTGCCGAGGCGGTTACCGGCAGGGCGGAGAGGAGGGCCGCTGCTCCCGCTGCTAGGAACACCCCTATTATTCCCCGTCCTTTCCGCATCGCTCCCCTCGTGTATGCATCTGATATCCGTACTTTGTCCTCATGTCAAAAGCCTTTGATTGCGTTGTCAGGTCAAATATGAGTTTCAGAGGGTTTATGGAAAGCAGTCGTGCCAAGAATCGATGTCGACGGCAGGGGTCTTTAAGGCGATGACGAGCTTGCCCATTCGACTCCCTTAAATCCTCTAGATGTTTCGCAGGGGAATCGATGCTAGTATGCGTCGCATAAGGGCTTGAGATTTGTTCCGTTGGACAACGGACTTTGATATCTGGAAGGCACATAATCGTTTCAGGTCTTCGGGTGCGCATACAGGTCGATCGATATAGGCTCAGCGATTGCGAATGTGTTACTTGCCATGGCTAATATCAAGAGATAAAGAGCGTCAAAGAAAGGCAGAAGCACGTGAAGAATTTCTGTTGATTCGTGGCGCCAGCCAACTATGAATTTGTTTTGTGACGTTTCTTTCATTCGGATATATAAAAATGCATGATCTGATATTTAAAAATACAGGCTATTGTGCAATTTGCGAAGCCGAGGCGTGTTTTGTCGCTCATAACGAATGGTTACGTGATTACTATGTCTGTACAAAATGTGGATCCATTCCAAGGCAACGGGCCTTAGTGACGGTACTAAAATATATCTGTCCCGATTATTGCTCAAAAGCTGTCCACGAATCATCACCGGTGATGTCATATTTTGAAAAAAAATGTGATAATTATAGTTTTTCGCATTACCTTGAGGATGTTCCTTTGGGGTCATGTAGGAATGGAATTAGATCCGAGAACCTGGAAGCAATGACCTTCGACGATAATCATTTTGATATATTTATTACTCAGGATGTTCTAGAGCACGTTATGAATCCAAAGGCGGCATTCCGGGAAATAATGAGAGTGCTTGCCGCGGACGGCGTGCATATATTTACGATCCCCCAAAAAAAAGATCTTGAGCGAAGCTTTGCTAGAGCCACCTGTATCGATAGCGAAGTTCATTATATTAAAGAACCGGATTATCATATCAATCCGATCGGTGACGGCCGTTCACTTGTAACATGGGACTACGGAAGAGATTTTGAAGAGCTCGTCTCCGCATGGTCGGGGTATCAGGTTTCCACATATACCATTAGGGATAGATCGTTGGGTATTGACGGAGAACATCTTGAGGTATTTTCTATAAAGAAGAACCGCAACAATGCTGTCTGAGGCCAAGGGGAGCATATGCTAAGAACGGCACGCAATCTGTATACATCGCTGGCATCATTATTTTTAAAAAAACCGGCGCTATTCGACCGCGATTATTACCTTGAGCGGTATCCCGATGTTGCATCGCTAGGGGTTGACCCGTTATGGCACTTCATGAACTACGGGATGAAAGAGAACAGAGTGCCACACCCGTTCATCGATGTGTCATATTACGTTGAGATGAATCACGACGTTGCGCTGTCTGGGCAATCGCCAGTAAGCCACATTCTCAAACAGGGTATCGAGGAGGGCCGTAGCCCCAATCCATGTGTCGATCCGGCCTTTATCTATGAATATTACTCGACATCAATCACACAGAATGAATCGGAAGATCGGTTCGGAGCTGCGCTTAGGTACTTTATTGGCAGGGATGGAACGTCAGGGAGGCTAACGTCAGAATTGGTAAAGAGCTCGGAGAAGATCAGTGCCAGCCGGCAGATTGTTGCGGCAAGCGATTTTTCTGATGCTCCGCGTATTGCAGTCATGTTGCATATGTTCTATCCCGAGATGTGGCCGGATATCTTAGTCTATCTGAAAAATATACCTGGCGAGTTCGACCTGCTGCTGACGTTTCCTGACTATCTTTTTCATAAGGTTCTTATCGATGTGCCATCTGAGGTTAATAATGTAAGGCTATTTCCAATGGAAAACAGGGGGAGAGACATACTCCCACTGCTAAGGTTGCAGCAGAAAGGCATTTTAAAAGACTACGACATCATCTGTAAGATACATACAAAAAAAAGCCATTGGAATGTCGATGGAATGAGCTGGCGTCATGATATTTTCAAGCGTCTGCTCGGGTCCAGATCAACCGTGCTCTCAATAGTTGAAGAATTTAGAAAAAATGATCAGCTTGGTCTGATTGGACCGTCCAGCATGTTGCTGTCGTCGTCGAGTCCGCATTTCTGGACGAAAAACGTAAGAATACTAACCGATATCATCGAAAAACTAGGCAGTAGATGTGCTTTAGATGGACTGGAATTCTATGCGGGCTCTATGTACTGGTTCAGGCCTGATGCGTTGCAGAAATTGCAGCAGCTAAATATTACCTCCGATGATTTCCCTGCTGAGGCTGGACAGGAAGACGGGACGATGGCTCATGCGATAGAGCGAGCCGTGCTTTTAGCGGTAACGGCAGCTGAATATTCATATACCGACGAAAGCGCTGTAACCGCCAGAAATATCTGCAGCATGGATGCTGCTCAAAGTGGACATCATCGTCAGGTAGAGCTTGTCGCCTTCTATCTCCCGCAGTTCCATCCTATTCAGGAAAATGACATGTGGTGGGGCAAGGGTTTTACGGAATGGTACAATGTTGTGCGTGCTCGTCCTTTATTCAAAGGTCATATCCAGCCCAGGCTGCCATACGGTCTGGGCTTCTACGATCTCAGATTGCCCGAGATAAGGCAGCAGCAAGCTGCGATGGCTCGGCAATACGGCATAGGGGCGTTCTGCTACTACTATTACTGGTTCGATGGCAAGAGATTGCTGGATACGCCAATAAACGATATGCTGGAAAGCGGCGAGCCGGATTTTCCGTTTTGCATATGCTGGGCGAACGAGAACTGGACGAGGGCATGGGACGGATTGGACAGGGATATCCTAATGGAGCAGAGATATGAGGATGGGTTTCATATTAGATTCATTGATGATGTAATTCGATTCATGAGAGACCCTAGGTATTTGAGGTTCAAGGGCAAGCCGGTGCTTCTGATCTACAATATTCAGAGGATTCCAAACCTATGTTCCGTGGTCGATGACTGGCGCGGTAGATGCAGAGAAGCCTCTTTGGGCGACATCCATCTGTGTGCCGTAAGAACGTTCAATTTCAATAAGTCTCCTATGGAATATGGATTTGATGCAGCAGTAGAATTTCCTCCGCATAATATCAGATTGCCACTGATCAACAATCGCCTGATAGGAAAGGATCATTGTTTGCAAAGCCTTAAAGTATACGATTATTGGAAATGCGCTCAGAGCTGTTTGGGGCAATTCTGTGAGGGATATCCTGAAGGCGCGGTTCATAGGGGGCTGATGGTTTCTTGGGATAATACGCCTAGAAGGTGCGCCGACGGCTACGTTTTTCATGGCTCAAACCCTAAGATGTTCGGTATGTGGCTAAGCTCGATACTCATGCAGGAAGATCAACACAACGCAGATAATGAATCTATGGTTTTCATCAATGCATGGAACGAGTGGGCTGAGTGCGCCATGCTCGAACCGGACGACAAATTTGGCTTGGGCTATCTCGAAACCGTCAGATCCGCTTTGGAAGAGTATCGTGGGAGAAATCCGTTTGTATCGATGTTTGACTGATCAACCACCATTTGAACACTGCTTTATCAGCTGTTTATCTATCCGTAGGTAGACCGGGATAAAATTTAATTGGCGTTTCCATACGTAATACCAAGTTATCTTTATGTGATGATTAATCTGTTTTCTTGACGAATTGATTTCCTTCTTCAGCGCATAGATCCTACGCAAGGCATTTAGGTGTATGTTGGCATGTGCCCATGCGCCTCCCAGCGTCGAAAATATTATTATTGCAAGAAACTTCACGGCTATCCACGGCAGGTTCAGCGCGATGGTCATGGCCGGCGTATTGTAAAGATACGCCAGCATGCTGTTGCGCTGGGATTTCACGTAATACTCTCGGTCCCTGACCTTGTCGATGGATGCGTTCAAATCGTGCATCACCACCGACCCCGCGCAGTAGACGCCCCTCCACCCCATCACCGAGGCGCGGTAGGTCAGGTCGACGTCCTCGTAGCCTAAGAAGAACTCCTCGCGGAAGAGGCCGATCTCCTCGATCATCTTCACGCGCATCAGCAGCGCCGCGGCGCAGCCGCTTAGGATATCGCGATTTTCGGAGAACTCCGAGGCCGGCCTGCCGCGCCCGGCTGGCACGACGTCGCCGGAGTTGAGGTGCCAGTGGCCGGCGGTGTCGATCTTGCCGGACTCCTTGAGTATCAGCTTGCTGGCGACGAAGCCGACCTTCGGATCCGCCATCAGCCGCAGAGGCTCGTCCAGAAAGCCCTCGGTCACCTCCGCGTCGTTGTTGAGCAGGAAGACGAAGTCGTATCCGCGCTGGACGGCTTCCCTTATGAGGACGTTGCAGCCCCCGCCGAAGCCCAGGTTTCTGTCGGATACGATGAGCTCCGTGCGGGCATCGCAGATCTCGCGCAGGAGCCCCTCCTGCCCGGAGCCGTTCTCCAAAAGCAGTATGTCCGCGTCCTTGCAGTGTTTCGCCAGGGATGCTAGACAGACCCTCGTGTCGTCGAAGCCGTTCCAGTTGACGATGAGAACCGCGATCCTCATGGTCCGGATCATATAACATGTCGCTCGCCAGGGAAACAGACATAATACGCTCGCTGGTATACGCCGACCTCAAGCAGCGCTACGACGGCTCGATACTCGGCTGGATCTGGGTCGTGCTCAAGCCACTGCTCATCTTTGCGGTGCTCAACTTCGTATTCTCCAGGGTCTTCGCCTTCAACGACCCGCTGTACGGGATAAAGCTCCTCACCGGCCTGATACTCTGGAACTTCTTCTCCGAGGCCAGCATGCTTGGCCTGCAGTCCATCGTGAATCACGCCCACATAGTCACCAAGATAAGGATACCCAAGTGGACGGTGGTCGTATCCTCGGTGCTGTCGGCGTGCGTCAACTTCCTGCCGTATATCGCGATCCTCTATATCTTCTGCGTATTTTACGGGATCATCCTCGGACCCCTGGCCGTCATAAAGATCCTTATGGCATCCCTGGCGGTGCTGGCGTTGGCAATGACGGTGGGGTTGCTGCTGGGCCCGCTCTTCGTGCGCTTTCGGGACCTCAACCAGGTCTGGGAGGTGGCGATAACGGCGGGCTTCTTCCTCACCCCCATCATCTATCCGTTCAGCCTGATCCCCGACCAGTTCAAGTCGATAGCCATACTCAACCCGATGGCCTACATCGTCGTTTTCGCTAGGTCAGCCGTCATGGGAGAGCCGTTTCGGAATGCGGCCGAACTCGCCGTCTCTCTCCTGATCATTGTGGGGGGCTTCGTCCTGGCGGCGCTGGTCTTCGACCTTTCATCGAGGAGGGCCGCCGAGAGGCTTTAGCCTATGGACGAATTTGCCATTCACGCCAGCGGAATAAGAAAGGTCTTCAACGTCCCCTTGGAGCACCGCGCGTCGCTCAGGGAGCACGTTGCCGGCTTCTTTTCGAGGGTGGAGAGGCACAGGTTCGTGGCGCTCGATGAGATCAGCTTCTCCCTCGAGAAGGGCGAGTTCCTGGGCGTCATCGGGCCGAACGGCAGCGGCAAGACGACGCTGATGAGGGTGATCGCCGGCATCTATCCCCAGGACGAGGGCAGCGTCAGGATAAGCGGAGCGATAGCCCCGCTCCTGGAGCTGGGCATAGGGTTCAACGACGAGCTGTCCGCCCGCGACAACATCCTGGTCAACGGTACGATAATGGGGATGTCGCGTTCGTTCCTCAAGGAGAACGCCGATGACATCCTGGAATATGCGGGCATCTCCGAATTCGGCAATATGAAGATAAAGAACTTCTCCTCGGGCATGCGCTCGAGGTTGGCGTTCGCGGTCGCATCGCGCGTCGAGGCCGATATCTACCTCATGGACGAGGTGATGGCGGTCGGCGACCACGAGTTCAACGAGAGATGCATGGCCAGGCTCGATCAGCTCAAATCTGCTGGCAAGACCATATTGCTCGTGACGCACGACATGGAGGCCGTCAGGAAGCACTCCAACCGCTGCCTCCTCTTGGACCAGGGAAGGCTCGTGGCGGACGGGACTCCGGAGGAGTGCATCACGAGATATCTAGGACCTCAGTAGCCGTCTTATCTTTTTGGATCCATCGAACAGCCGAAACAGCTTTTTAGGGCCCAGCCGCAGCCTGTATTCGTGCCATGCGATGGCGCCCGGGTTGAGCACCACTATGAAGCCCGCGTTCTTCGCGCGGAGCGAGAAGTCCAGATCCTCCAGATACATGAAGTACTCCTCGTCGAAGGCGCCTATCCTGTCGAAGACCTGTCTCCGCACTAGCATGGCGGAGCCGCTGGCGGCCGGTATCTCGCGGACGGATGTGCCGGCCCAGCCGCGCGGTTTTCTGTATCCCATGCAGTAGGCCACGCCCAGGAATGTGGGCTTAAGCCCCGCGACGTTTATCCGGTCGGGGTCCCTCATGAGCAGCACCAGCGGCTGCACGATATCGCCCCCCGTCTCCGTGAGGGTCTTCAGGCATTCCCGGTCCAGCTTGGTGTCGGCGTTTAGCAGCATGACGGAGCCTGCGCCATGCCGCATCGCCCAATCTATACCGAGGTTGAGCGCCGCCGCGTAGCCCATGTTCCGCGCCATGTCGATGACGTGCGTGCCTTGGGGCGGCGTGAACTGGGTTCGTTCGCTGTTGACGAGCACGACCGACGAGGGGGCGAGCGTCTGATTGGACAGGGATTCGAAGAGGGCGGGCAGATAGCCTTCCTGCCGGAAGTTCACTATGACGGCCGCGACGCTGGCTGCATCGTCAGGCATCGGGACCCTTCCTCCCGTTTTCGAACTCCTTGATGGCGATCTTGCGCGTCAGCTCCGAGATCTTTCCCTCCAGCTGCTCCAGCTCGAAGGTGCTGCGCAGCGTGAGATAGATGAGAACGATCAGCAGGAAGAAGATGAAGGTCGTCGACCCGCTCTTGAGGCCCAGAAGCCCCGCGGCGTAGTCGGTGACCCAAGGGAAGATGCCTACTCCGGCGACCGCGCTCCAGACGACTATCCAGGCTATGACCTCTCGGACGCTGCGCCTGCCTCGGCGGTACTGGGATACCGCACGCGCTATCATGCCGAGGCAGAAGAGCGCGGTCAGGAGTTGAAAGAGCTGGATGTCATATGGCATAAGCTCACCTCATGAGGGATCGCACCATCAGCTTGAATACGGTGCTCAAGCCCGTGGAGTAGTTCTGGCCCTTGGCCTGGTGCTCGGGCCTGTAGACGGTCGTGATAGGGACCTGCTCGATCCTCAGCCCCAGCCTCGCCGCCTCCATCACCATCTCCGTGCAGAACTCGAAGCCGGACGTCTCCACCTCCATGCGCTCCAGTGCGCCGCGCGATATCCCCCTGAAGCCGGACTGGCTGTCTGCGAGCCATATTCCGGAGAGCATATAGGTGATCGCGTTGGCGATGAAGTTGAAGAGCCTGGTGACGACCGGCATGCGCGATCTGCCCTTGAGCCTGCCGCCTATCGTCATGTCGGCCTCGTCCGACAGCACCGGCGCGAGCACCGCTGCAATCTCCGCCGGGTCGTGCTGCCCGTCTGCGTCCAGCTGCACGACCGCGTCCGCGCCCATCCTCAGCGCCGCCTCCCAGCCGGTGCGAGAGGCCGCCCCGGCGCCGCGGTTGCAGCAGTGGCTGGCGACCATCGCCCCGGCGGAGCGCGCGGCGCGTGCCGTGTCGTCCGCGCTGCCGTCGTCCACGACGAGGACATCGGAGTATCCGGCGCGCCGGACCGCCTCCACCAAGCGGCCGATCCGGACCGCCTCGTCGAAGGCCGGTATGACAATTATCGTCTTCATTGGCGTCGTGAATCTCTAACACGTTTGACGCTGGCCGTAAACGGGGGTATTTGTAGTCGTCATCCCCGAGTGATGTAATCGGGGATCCAGGCTGGATTCCCACCTTCGTGGGAATGACGGACAATGTCAGATGATGAAATCGAATGTCGATAATTATAGCTCTAGCGCGCCGAGGACGCTACTCTGCTGCCTCCTGATATGCATAGTGGGAGCCCTGGCCTACGCAAACGCCCTCGGCGGGTCGTTCGTCTACGACGATTCGGTCTCGCTTATCAATCAGGCCGGCGTGAAGTCCCTGGACCCCGTCGTCCTGTGGAACTCCTTCAACGTCAGGATGCTTGGCTACTACAGCTTCGCGCTCAACTACCGGCTCACGGGCTTCGACCCGTTCTGGTTTCACCTGGTCAACGTCGCCATACACCTGATCAACGGCTGCCTGGTCTTCTGGCTCGCCAGGCTCGTGATGCGCCGATCCTTCGAGCTGGAGGCGTCGATGCTCGGCGACAGGTACGGGGATGCGGTAGCCCTTACGGCGGGACTCATCTTCGTGGCGCACCCGCTGGGCACGCAGGCGGTGAGCTACGTGGTGCAGAGGCTGGCGTCCCAGGCGGCGCTGTTCTACCTGCTGGCGGTCATCATCTTCTTCAAGGGCCGCATCCTCATGGAGGCCGGACGCAGGCTCGGTGCGGCGCTCGTGGCCGTCTCGCTGCTCTTCGCCGTCGTTGCGATGTTCACCAAACAGAACGCCTTCACCATACCGCTGATGCTGCTCTTGGTGGAGTTCAGCTTCTTCTCGCCCTCCTGGAGGCTCATGAAGCGCAAAGCGGCGCTGTTCGCGGTAGCCCTGGCGCTCATGGGCGTTATCCCGGTGGCGCTGATGATCTTCCACGGCGTGTCTATCCAGGATATAGGAGACATGGCCAGCCAGCGCGCGCTGGTGAACGGCTACGCCTATCTGGCGACGCAGGTCAACGTCGTACGAACTTACCTGAGGCTCTTGATATTCCCCGCGGGGCTCAGGGTCGATTACGCCTACCCGATATTTCATTCGCTTCTCAACGAGAGGACGATCCTGTCGGGGCTCGTGCACATATCGCTGTGGGCGATAGCGATAGGCTGCTTCAAAAGGAGGAGGGCGGTCTTCTTCGGTATAGCCTTCTTCTACATAGCGCTGATCGTCGAATCCAGCATCTTCCCGATCAGGGACGTGATCGTCGAGCACAGGGCGTATCTGCCCTCGGCGGGCATCTTCATCGCCGCATCGTCGCTGATCTGGCTTGCGGCCAAGCGCCTGCACGCAAGGCGCGTGCCGTCTTGGATCTTCGTGGGGCTTCTGGTGGCCGTCCTTGCCGTCATGACGTATCACCGCAACAGGGCCTGGGCGGATTCGCTGGCCCTGTGGTCCGACAACGTCCGGGAGGACCCGGCGAGCTACAGGGCCAACTACAATCTGGGCAAGGCCTACGAGGCCCTCGGCGATTGGGCGTCGGCCAAGCGCGCCTGGATGGCGGCGGCGAGGCTGAAGGACAGCGCGTGGACGTGGAACAACATCGGCAACGTGCTCGTCAGGGATGGCGACGAGGAGGGTGCGGAGAGGGCATTCCGCAGGGCGGTCGAGCTCAACCCCGGGTTCGTGACCACCTACGGCAACCTGGGTATCTTGCTGGAGGAGAAGGGCGACCTCGAAGGGGCTGTCGCGCTCAACCGGAAGGCGCTGTCGATCGATCCAGGCTACGCTCCGGCTTACTTCAACCTAGGCAGGATCCACTACGGCATGAAGGATCTGGCCGACGCCGAGAGGTATCTGAGCAAGGCGATCTCGCTAGATCCGGGACACTCGGAGGCGATGGTCTATATGGCACTGGTGCTGGATAAGTCCGGGCGGAGTGAGGAGGCCAAGGACATTCTGCGCTCGGCATTGGCAGCGGACCCTAAAAACGACAAGGCTAAACGACTGCTGAGGGTATTGGAGCTTGACGGGTAGGGCTCACCTGCCCCCGTAGTTTCTCTCGATCCACTTCGCGTATTCGCCGGTCCGCACCGCACCCACCCATTCGGCGTTGTCGACGTACCAGTCGATCGTCTCCGCCAGCCCCTGTTCGAACGACCTGCGTGGCGTCCAGCCGAGCTCACGCTCGATCTTGGTGGAGTCTATTGCGTAGCGGCGGTCGTGGCCGCGTCGGTCCGCGACGTGCTCGACCAGATCTTTGAAGCCGCCTTCGGGCCTCTTCGCCCTGGGGATCCGTCCGGCCTCGGACCTCCGCTCCAGGGCGTCGCATATGCGTCCGACGACGTCGATGTTCTCCAGCTCGCAGCGCCCGCCGATGTTGTAGGTCTCGCCCGGCCTGCCGTCGTTCAATACTCGCCAGACCCCCTCGCAGTGGTCGATCACGTGCAGCCAGTCGCGCACGTTTCGGCCGTCGCCGTAGATCGGCAGCTTCTTTCCCTCTATCGCGTTGAGGATCATGAGCGGTATCATCTTTTCGGGAAACTGATGCGGCCCGTAGTTGTTCGAGCAGTTCGTGATCGTGACCGGAAGGTCGTAGGTCCTGGCGTAGGCCCTCACCAGATGGTCCGAGCTTGCCTTGGAGGCGGAGTAGGGGCTCGAGGGATCGTAGGGCGTGGTCTCCTTAAACAGGGAGCCATCGTCTGCCGATCCGTAGACCTCGTCGGTGCTCACGTGGTGGAAGCGACAGCCGGAACGGCCCTCCCACGCGCCCCTGGCGACCTCGAGCAGGTTGAAGGTCCCAACGATGTTGGTGTTTATGAAGTCTGCCGGTCCCACTATGGAGCGATCCACGTGGCTCTCCGCGGCGAAGTGCACGACCGTGTCTATGTCGTCATCGGCGAAGATCCTCCGCATCAGATCGAAGTCGTTTATGTCGCCCCTGACGAAGCGATAGCGGCTACCCTCGTGCCTTCCTGCCACGTCCGCCAGGCTCATGAGGTTGCCGGCGTAGGTGAGCTTGTCCAAATTCACCAGCATGCCGTCCATGCCGGCCTCGTCCAGCGCGTACCTTATGAAGTTGGATCCTATGAAGCCGGCCCCGCCGGTGACCAGGATGTTCTTCATCACACCTCCTCTTTCAGCCGTGCCATGTTCGAGGCCAGCGCCTCCTGCCATCGCCTGGGCGTTATGCCGAACTCCTCCGCTATCCTGGCGCAGTCCAGCACCGAATATGCCGGGCGCTCGGCGGGCGTCGGATACCGGTCCGTGCCTATGGGGGAGAGCTTCACATCCCTGCGGACCAGGCCTGCCTCCGAAGCCAGCCGGAGTATCTCCTGTGCGAAGCCGTACCAGGTGGTCTGGCCCGCGTTGGTGAAGTGATAGATGCCGGAGGGCTTCCTCTCGGAGGCGGCCATCCCGACCAGCGCAGCCGCCAGATCGTCCGCCAGCGTGGGCGAGCCGCGCTGATCGTCGACTACCTTCACCTCGTCCCTGCTGGAGAAGAGCCTCAGCATCGCGTTCACGAAGTTTTGGCCCCTCCTGCCGTACAGCCAGGCGGTGCGGACTATCGCGGCGTCCGGGAGGATCTCGAAGACCTTCCTCTCGCCCTCGAGCTTGCTCCGGCCGTAGGCACAGCAGGGGTTCGGTTCGTCGTCCGGCCTGTAGGGCCTGTCTTGGCTCCCGTCGAAGACGTAGTCGGTGGATACGTGGATGAAGCGGACGCCCAGCTGTGCCGCCAGCTTCGCGAGATTCGCGGGCCCCGTGGCGTTGAGCCTGAATGCAAGATCGGTCTCCTCCTCGGCGCGATCGACGGCGGTGTAGGCGGCGCAGTTGATTATGCATTCGATGCGCCTGCCCTCCGCGTAGTCTCTGAGGACGAAGGGGTCGGTTATGTCGACCTCCGCGTCGGTCTCGATGAGGTCGAGATTCAGGCGCCTGCACTCGTTTGAGGCCTCGGTGCCGAGCATCCCGTGGGAGCCTGTTATCCAGATAGCCATATGTTTCCTCAGCAGAAAACCCGGGACACAATACTGATTTCTAAAACGTCAAGAATCGTTTATCTCAAGTTCATATGCATATTCAGAAATCAGTATTGTGTCCCGGGTTTTCGTCCCCAGTTTTCAAAGTCTAAACGGGCTCGTTTCGTCACCCTCGTACCTTATCTCGTCGACATCTTGTTTCTTTCCCTCGCCCCTGTAGAGGCGGTCCGGGTAGTTCAGCACCATGGCGGGCCACTCGGAGAGGTTCTTGTAGCCGTGGACGACGCCGGGGGGCACGATGACCGTGGCGGGCCTGCCCTCGCCGACCTCCAGCTCAAGGTAGTTTCCGTGTGTCGGGCTCGACTCCCTGTTGTCCCAGAGCTTCAGGAGAAACTTCCCGGGTCCGATGAAGGAGAAGACGTCGGTCTGGTCCCTGTGCTCGTGGGGGCCGCGCGACTGGCCCTGCTTGGTTATCGACATGTAGCTCATCGCGCACTCGAGCTGGACCGGCAGTTCGTCGCGGCGGAAGGTCTCCATGAGGTGGCCGCGCTCGTCCTCGTAACGCTTGAGCTCGATAAGATGGACGCCTTCGATGTCCCCACGCTTCCACTCCATGTCAGCCCTCCTGCGCGATTATGCGCTCCAGGTACTCGCCGTAGCCGGACTTCTTCAGCGGCTGCGCCAGCTCCTTGAGTTGCGCGAGGTCGATGTAGCCCATGCGATATGCGATCTCCTCGATGCAGGCGATCTTGAGCCCCTGCCTCTTCTCTATGGAGGAGACGTAGGAGGCCGACTCGTGAAGGCCGTCGTGCGTGCCCATGTCGAGCCAGGCGAAGCCGCGCCCCAAAAGCCTCACCCCCATCCTTCCCTCGTCGATGAAGTGGCGGTTGACGTCGGTTATCTCTATCTCTCCGCGCTTGGACGGCGTAAGCCCGCGCGCGACCTCTATCGCCCCGCGGTTGTAGAAGTACAGGCCGGTTACCGCCCAGTTGGACCTGGGTTTGCGCGGCTTCTCCTCGATCGCAATCGGCGCCTCCTTCTTGTCCAGCTCGACGACGCCGTAGGCCTTGGGGTCGCCCACCCAGTAGCCGAAGATCACCGCATCCGACTTCTTCGTGTGGACCTCCTCCGCGGCCCCCCTCAGGAGCCTGGGCAGGCCGTGCCCGTAGAAGATGTTGTCGCCCAGTATCAGGCAGAAGTCGTCGTCGTCCACGAAGTCCTCGCCGATGAGCAGGGCGTCGGCCAGGCCCCGGGGCTCGGCCTGGGGGGTGTAGTAGAAGCGCATGCCCCAGCGCTCGCCGCCGCCCAAAAGCTCCTCGAAGCGGGGCAGGTCCTTGGGCGTGGAGATTATGAGCACGTCCTTTATGCCCGCTAGCATCAGCGTGCTCAGCGGGTAGTAGATCATGGGCTTGTCGTAGACCGGCAGCAGCTGCTTGCAGGTCACGGACGTCGCCGGGAAGAGCCTGGTGGCGGTCCCTCCGGCCAATATTATTCCCTTCATCGGGGCTCCTTATCGCTTGCGCTGTTTCGCATTGATCTATATCCACGGCGAATAGGTTGCAACCATATCCTGGAGGACGATGGACACGCCATGTCCGCTCTGCGGCTCGCTCCGCGAGCGCGCCTTTGAGGCCGCCGGCCGCCCCTTCCTGCGATGCGCGGGATGCGGCCTGATCTCCGTCCCCGTGGGGTTTCACCTGGACCTCACGGAGCAGAGGCGGCGCTACGACCTCCACGAGAACGATCCGGACGATCCGAAATATCGCGGGTTCCTGTCGAGGCTGACCTCTTCCCTCGTGCCCCTTCTCGAGCCAGGCGCCTCGGGTCTGGACTACGGCTGCGGGCCGGGGCCCGCTCTGGTCGCCATGATGCGCGAGGCGGGTTTTCGCATGGACGGCTTCGATCCGATCTACGCGCCTGACGAGCGGCTCCTCAAGAGGCGCTACGACTTCGTAACGTGCACGGAGGTGGCGGAGCACTTCAGCGATCCGGCCGCGGAATGGAGGAGGGTGGCTCGCCTGGTGCGGCCCGGCGGGCTCCTCGCGGTCATGACCTCGTTCACCGACGACGTGCCGGACCTGACGAGCTGGCACTACCTCAGGGACGAGACGCACGTATGTTTCTACGCCCGCGGGACGATGGAATGGATAGCCCGGACGATGGGGTCCGAGGTTGCATTCCCCGCCAAGGATGTTGCCATATTCGGCGATTTGGGCTAGTCGTTCGCCGAAACGTGATAGGGGGAGGGGCAATGAGACAGATCCGCAGTTTCTTATCCTTGTCGATTCTGATTGCGTCGCTGTTGGCGCCGGCCGGCGCCCTCGCCACCAACGGCGACATCCTCATAGGCGTCGGCACCGAGCGCGGCATGGGCGGCGCCGGCATAGCCAACATGGCTCAGGACGCCGCGGGCGGCATAAGACTCAACCCTGCCAGCATCGCAGGCCTGGAGAAGAACCGCGTGGACGCGATAGGCACGCTGTTCATCCCCTCGGTGGATGCCAGGGCGAACCTCGGCGCGGGCGCTACCAGCGATAGCAGCAGCGCCAACTACTTCATCGTTCCCGCATTCGGCTTCGCCGTTCCGATAAGCGACAGGATAGCCGTCGGCTTCTCCGGGTACGGCATATCCGGCATGGGGGTGGACTACCTCAACAAGAACGTCGGAAACACCGCGGCCTTTGGGGGTATGCCGGCGCCCTATTCTAACTTCGTAGGCGCGCTGGACTTCAAGACGACCAAGCAGCTCTTTCAGTTCGCGCCGGCGGCCGCCTTCGAGATAGTCAAGGACCGCTTCTCCATCGGCGTATCGCCCATGATAAACTACGGCACGCTGGATCTGGGGCAGGGCATGCAGCAGACGATAGGCTTCGGCGGCAAGGTGGGCCTGCGCTGGCAGATCTTCGACTGGATAGCGGTTGGCGCCGTCTACAAGACGCCCTCCAGGATGAAATACTCGAGGGTCTTCGATTTCGACGGCGACGGTACGATGGACAACTTGCGGCTCGACCAGCCGCAGGAGGTGGGCTGGGGCGTGTCCCTGATGCCGATCGAGGGCCTGCTAATATGCGCCGACGGCAAGTGGATCAACTGGGGTGCGGCTGACGGCTACGACGACTTCCGCTGGGAGGACCAGTACGTGGCGGCCTTCGGCGTCCAGTATGCCGTGCTCAAATGGCTCACGATACGCGGCGGCTACAACTACGGGGCGAGCCCCATCAGAAACGACTCCGGCTTCGCCTCGGGCACGAGCATCGGCACCGGGCCGGACAACCTGAGGATACAGGGCAACCTTATGAACGGCGGCGAGGCCGGCGTATTCGCCTACGAGGCCTTCCGAACCCTGGGCTTTCCGGCGATCGTGGAGCACCATCTCACCTTGGGCGCTACCGTCAGCTTCAAGGAGCACTACGCCATCTCCCTGGCCTACATGCATGCGTTCGAGGCGAGCCTCAATGAGACAGGGACGCTGGACGGGCAGCCGGTGAGCATGGGAAGCTCGCTGGCAGAGGACACGGTCACGATCGGCTTTCATTTCGAGTTCTGATGAATAATTATGTTGGACATCGGTATAAAAAATGCTAAAAATTGAATCCAGCCGTATCAACTAACTGGATATTTCCTCATAATTCGAAAAACGCTCGAGAGCAGGTTTATGCGGATGTGTATTCCCCTAGCGGCGCGGAGGTAGATCGTTTAGATGGTTAGATTTGGCGGTGGAATTTACGGGCAGAGGAGATTGACCGGGGAGGCGGCAAGCCCCCTCCGTCAGGATGTCGTTCGCGGGGACAAGGATACCTGGAGCCCCCCAACCCTCATCAAGGAGTTCGAGACCAGAAAGCTTCGGGCCGGCATGAAGGTTCCCGAGCTTCTGCCGAAGATCTCCGCCAGGTCCATGAGGCTTGCGCTCTACAGGGGGCTCGCGAAGAGCGGGGCGTCCGCGCTGGACAGCATAGATGTGAACGTGGAGTGGGCGAACGCCGTCCTGTTTTACTCCGGGATGAAGCTCCTGAGCCTCACCGGCGAGTCCAGGGGGATGAAGGTCTACGGCGGCTACGATCCGAGGCTCATCGAGTACGCCCTGGGCACCTTCGAGGAGGGCGGCGCTAGCGACCTGTTCAGGATCTACGCCAGGACAGCCAGCACCGCCAAGGATATCGTGGAGAGCTCGGAGCTCCTCGCCTCGCACCGCGGCTACATCTCGCAAACCGAGGGGGGGCTGGAACACTTCGAGGATCTCACCGGCGTCTTCATCACGCGGCCCGGCGTGGCGCCCAAGAGGGTGGGCATTTCAGGCTACGAGCATTTCGTGGACTTTCGCCTGGCACCGTCCGTGCAGAGGTTTCACATAAAGGGCCAGCCGGAGCACCTCATACCGGGCCCTCCGAGGCTCTCCAGGGAGGAGATCGAGCAGGCGGAGGCGGTCTTATCTGGCGAGCGCGGGTCAAGCGAGGCTTTGCCGGATGCGGTCGAGCTGCTGCGGATGTTTCCCGACGGCCCTCCGCGCTTCGCGATACCGATAGAGGTCGTGGGCAGGGGCAAGCTCTCTGACATGCCTCCCTCCGGTGTCGACACGGCGACCAAGACCAATACGACAGGCGCCGCGCTCATGATTGCGACCGGGGCCGCGCGCACATCCGTCATGCCGCCGATGCGCCTGCCCATGAGGGTGCCCTTCATCTGATCGCGGCTTACAAAGCCAAGAATATCAAATAATTAATCCACATTTTCTGCCCGATATGCTAATTTTGCCCTGCCGACATGAAGGCTAGGAACCAAAATATCTGGTCGGTCATAATACTCGTCTTGGCCACGGCGGCCATCTTCCTCGAGTTCGGGGTGAAGGCGAGCCCCGCCGTTCGGGCCGCCATACACGTCCTGGACTTTGCGGTGCTGGGCCTGTTCTGGGCCGAGATCTCCATCAACTTCGCCGGCGCCAAGTACAAGTGGACCTTCCTAAAGAGGAACTGGTTCGACAGCGCCTTCATCGTGGTCTTCACGGCGCTGTTTCTGCTCAGCAAGTCCATCGCTTTTCTGATGGCCCTGGACAAGCTCGAGCAGGTGGCGGTGGAGCTCGTCTTCCTGCGCAACATCTTCGTGGCGCTCAAGATCTTCAGCCGGTTTCGCAAGCTCAACACCTTCTTCAAGCAGTTCGCGACAAACCCGGCCCAGACGATAGCCTTCAGCTTCCTGATACTGATACTCGTGGGCACGATGCTGCTCATGATGCCGTTCGCCACGGCCGACGGCTCGCAATTGGGCTTCATAAACTCCCTGTTCACCGCCACATCCGCCGTGTGCGTGACGGGGCTCATAGTCGTGGACACCGCCACCTACTTCTCCACCTACGGACAGGCGGTCATCATGCTCCTCATACAGTGCGGGGGGCTGGGCATCATGATATTCACCTTCTTCGCGTCGTTTCTGCTGGGCAGGAGGGTCTCGCGCGAGGAGAGGGTGGCGCTCTCCTATATGCTCGACGAGAGCGACATGCACAACGTTGCGCGCATGATCGTGAGAATCGTGCTGGTCACTCTGGGGATCGAGCTGGCGGGCATGGCCCTCATGTTCGTCGAGTTCGGGGACAGGATGGGCGTGGGGTTTCGCTCCGTCTTCTTCTCCCTCTTCCATGCGGTCTCCGCCTTCTGCAACGCGGGCTTCGCGCTCTTCACCGACAGCCTGGAGGCGTTCCGGGGCAGCCTGCTCATGAACTTCACCGTCGCCTGCCTCATCATACTGGGGGGGATAAGCTTCGCGGTGATAATGAACGTATTCCAGTTCGGAAAAAATCGCCTCATGATCCATGCGCTGAGGCGCAGGATGAAGCGCTCCAGGCTTACCCTCAACAGCAAGGTGGTCCTAACCGTCACTGCGATATTGCTGGTGTCCGGCGCGTTCATCATCTACGGGCTGGAGCACAGGGGCAATCTGATAGGGTACGACCTCAAGACGCAATACATGGCGGCCGCCTTCCAGTCGGTGACCCTCAGGACCGCTGGCTTCAACTCGGTGAACATGTCCAACCTGAGGATACCCACCTATCTCATCATGATCCTGTTCATGTTCATCGGAGGCGCCGCCGGATCCACGGCGGGTGGCATCAAGGTCAACAACCTGGCGGTGATCTACGCCTACATAAAGTCGATCTTCCGCAACCGCTTCAGCGTCATACTACATGGCTACTTCCTGCCCAAGCACCTCATAAGCAAGGCCCTGCTCATAATCCTGATGGGCGCCGCAGTGGTCTTCACGGGCACCATGCTCTTGACGCTGACGGAGGACCAGGAGTTCATGAAGATCCTGTTCGAGGCGGTCTCCGCGTTCGGCACGGTTGGGCTCTCCACGGGCATCACCCCGTCTTTGACAGCGCCTGGCAAGCTCGTCATAATCGCGATGATGTTCCTGGGGAGGCTCGGGCCACTGACGATCATGGCGGCGCTCTCGATAGGCAAGACCACGCATGTAAAGTACCCGGAGGGGCACATAGCGATAGGTTAGCTCCCCCGGGGGGAGGTAGGGATGGATCAGGAACGGGTGTTCGCCATATTCGGGCTGGGGATATTCGGTTCAGAGGTCTGCAGGGTCCTGGCCGACAAGGGGGCTAAGGTCATAGCGGTCGACAGGAAGGCCGCGCTGATCGAGAAGCTCAAGGATCAGGTGACACAGGCGGTGCTGATCGACAGCACCGACGAGGAGTCGCTCAAGGGCATAGCCCTGGAGGACGTCGACGTGGCGGTGGTGGCGATAGGCACGGACCAGAACTCCAGCATAATGACGACGGCGCTGCTCAAGAACATGGGGGTGCCCTATATAATCGCCAGGGCGATAACCGACATACACGGTCAGGTCCTCAGACAGGTCGGAGCCAATGAGGTAATAAACATCGAGCTGGACGAAGGCCGCGAGATTGCCCGCAGGCTCGTCTCACCGGACATCAAGGACCGCGTCACGATATCGGAGGACCAGACCCTGGCGGAGGTCGTCGTGCCTCCGACCTTCGTGGGCAAGTCCCTGCATTCGCTGGAGCTCAGGAAGAAGTTCAGCGTAAACGTCATTTCGATCAGGAGGACTGAGACGGTCATCGACGACATGGGGAACCCAGTCAAGAGCGAGAGGGTCTTTGCGCCGCTGCCCGACGACAAGCTGAAGCAGGGTGACGTTCTGGTTCTCGTGGGGAGTGACGAAAACATCGATGCCCTCAGGGGGTCGTGATGTTCATGGTGAGAAACTGGCTGCTCTACCTCGTCTTCGCGCTGTCCCTGGCCGCGGTGCTCTTCCTGGGCTTCTACGGCTACGAGGTGTTCGTCGTGGGCGATGTCGCCAAGGCTGCCGACCTCAAGTACCATGCGGAGCAGCTGGCCTACATATCGCTCGTCCTCGTCACTTTGCTCGCACTTGCGATGGCGTGGCTGATCTTCAGCAGCCGCAGGCTCTACAGCGAGGTCGACAAGATCGCGCAGCTCACGCAGCACGGGCACAACCACGTGGGGCAGTATCTTAGGCGCCTTGGCAGGCTGGGCGGGAAGCTAGCGGTCGTCTTTCATCAGCTGAGCGTGCTCAACGAGATGAAGTCGCTCAAGATAAGCGCCATGGCCAACTTAAGCGCCTTCCTCATCGACAACATGGACATGAGCCTTCTCATGCTGGATGCGGATGGAAGGACCGTGCAGTGCAGCAAGCGCTTCCTGCTCGTCCAGAAGACCGAGAAGAGGGCGATCCTGGGCAAGCGGCTGGGTGATCTCGTCGACGGCGTCGACTTTGCCGAAATCGCAAGGGAGCTGGGCAGGACTAGGAAGGCGGTCACCGTTCCGCCGCAGAAGGTCGAGGGGGCTCTCAGATACAAGGGGCACTACATCCTCTACCCGATCTTCAACTCGGCCGACGGGCTGGTAAACGTCCTGTGCATCATGGAGAGCGATGTCGAGGCGGACGCCCTGGCCAGGAGGACGGAACAGATCACGGCCGACGAGGGCAGTGTCTCAACGCGCCTCAGGGGCTTCATAAAAGATAAGCTGGGGAAGCAGTGACGTCGGCTATTCCGCCTTGATCGCCTCGACCGGGCACTGGTCCACGCAGGCGCCGCAGTCGGTGCACTTCTCGGGATCAATGATGCGCTTGTCGTCCTTCTCGGATATGGCCTCGACCGGGCAGACCGGCTCGCAGGCGCCGCAGTTGATGCAGTCGTCGGTAATCTTGTGTGCCATCTCTCCCTCCAAAAGGTCGATAGTTTGCGGCCATTTATATCCATGGGGCGAGGGATGCAACATATATTTGGGCCTCCCGCTATGGCTCCGGGGAGGTTGACGGCCGCGCAGGGGATTATATAATCACAAAAATCGATAGTTTAGAGATCGGCACGGAGATTTCGCGATGGCGCTAAAGACCGTCAAGGTCCCCAAGGACATGGCGCCCCTCTTCGAGAAGGCGGAGAAGGTTGTCTCCTCCTACTTCAAGCAGAAGAGGGAGGATCCGTCCAAGGGGACCATAGAGATTCACGATCAGAGGTATGTCCTGGTGAGGGGGGCGTCGCTCTCCGTCGAGTTCTTCGAGCTGGTCAAGGGCTACTTCGGCAGGGAGCGAGAAAACGAGGCACGAAAGTTCGCGCTGAATCTGCTGTTCGACCTGTCTCACGCAATCGGAAAGGCGGACGCGAAGAACTTCCACGAGAGCATGGATCTCGAGGACCCGATCGCAAAGCTCTCGGCTGGCCCCGTCCACTTCTCGCACTCCGGCTGGGCCTTCGTCGACATATCGCCGGAGTCGAGGCCCACGCCAGACGAGAACTACTATCTCATATACGACCACCCCTACACGTTTGAGTCGGACGCATGGATCAAAAGCGGGAAGAAGTCGGACTTTCCGGTCTGTGTCATGAACGCCGGCTACAGCTCAGGCTGGTGCGAGGAGAGCTTCGGCGTAAACCTCGTGGCCAGCGAGATACTCTGCAGGGCCAAGGGCGACGACTGTTGCCGATTCATCATGGCGCCCAGCCACAGGATAGGCGAGTACGTCGAGAGATACATAAAGGAACGGCCCGAGCTCGGGGGCCGCGTAAAGGGTTACGAGATACCCGACCTCTTCGCCCGCAAGAAGCTCGAGGAGGATCTCAGGCAGAAGGAGTGGACTCTTCGAGAGAGGGTGAAGGAGCTCGACTGCCTGTACGGACTTGCGAGGGTGGTGGAGGACCCGGGAGTCGGCGTCGAGGAGATGCTGAAGGCTACTGTTGAACTCATACCGCCGGCTTTTTTCCATCCGGAGAAGACCTGTGCCAGCATAACTTACGGGGACAAGCAGTTCAGGACAGTGCGCTGCGAGGGGCCGGTGACCGCCGGCCTCACCAGTGAAATAAAGGTCGATGGAGAAATCGTAGGGTCCATCGACGTAGGCCTGCACGGTAAGTCCGCTGACCATGAGGAATGGCCCTTTCTGGACGAGGAGCAAAAGCTTTTGGATGCGCTCTCGGAGCGCATAGGCAGGATCATCGAAAGGGTAGAGGCCACCGAGGAGCTCGCCAGGGTCAAGGATGAGCTGGAGGATAAGAACGCTAGGCTCGAGGAGATGGACCGTGTTCGCTCCGACTTCGTCGCATATGTGGCGCACGAACTGAGGGGCCCGATGGCCACGGTCATGGGCGGACTCAAGCTCATGACGGACAACGTCTACGGTCCCGTAAACGACAAACAGAGGCACGCCCTGGACATCGCCAACAGCAACATCGAAAGGCTCGTGCGGATAGTGAACAACCTCCTCGACCTGTCCAAGATCGAGGCCGGCAAGTTCGAGATCCACAAGGAGCGCATAGACCTATCTATATTGGTGCAGCAGCTCGTGGCCAGTGAGGGGCCGCGGGCTAAGGGGAAGGGGCTTGCGCTTGCCGCCGACGTGCCCGAGCAGGCGGTCGAGGTGGACGCGGATCCCGATGCCATGACTCAGGTGCTGACGAACCTGGTGGGCAACGCCATAAAGTTCACCGACAAGGGAGGCGTAACCGTCACCCTCCAGGACGGCGAGGATTCGGTAGAGCTCGCCGTGAGCGACACGGGCATAGGGATGGAAGAGGATCAGCTCTCGACGATATTCGACAAGTACAAGCAGGTGGGAATGAAGGATTCCAAGCGCGGCAAGGGTACCGGCCTCGGGCTCTCGATCGCCAGGGGTATCGTGGCGGCCCACGGCGGCGAGCTCTCCGTCAGGAGCACGCCCGGCAAGGGCACGATGTTCTACTTCAGTCTCCCCAAGGCGTGAGGGCTGTCATCGGCCCTTCGGGCCTATCGACATCTCACCGTATTTTGCGAGTGAAACTCCAAGTTCGTCCAACAGCCTCATGGCGAGCCTTCCGTCCGAAGATCCGAACCTCCATGCGTAGTAGGCCTCGGTAAAGTCTATCAGAACCTTGAGCTTCGGCTCCCGGCCCACGACCATGCGCGCGAACTCACCCGGCGTCTGCCATCGCATACGTACGAAGCCCTTCCCGGCGAGCCTCTTGAGAGCTCGCTCGTATGCCTGGCTAGAAGGGCTGGCCTTTGTGCTCCTCCTGCGCGGAAGCCAGGCTCGACCGATCGCCCACCTCGCGCCCAGGGCCGCGGCCACGAGGGCTGCGAGAGCCAGCAGGGCTAGCGCGAACCTCCTCCACCTGGCTATGACCCTGGAGAGGGCGTTCTGCTGGACGTAGAAATCGTAGCCGATCACATACCTGTACCAGGACATCTGAAGCCCCAGGAAGTACATGTAGATCTCGCGGCCCAGCGGAAAGGCCAGCGGCGGTGGCTCGGAGGTGGCGGGGGTGGGGTCGAAGGCGACCCAGCCCCTGTCCGGTATATATGCCTCCACCCAGGCGTGGCCGTCGGAGTTGCGTACGTAGTAGTAACCCTCTACGTTGTCCCATTCGTCGGTGAGATATCCCACCACAAGCCTAGACGGCACGCCAATCGTCCTGAGCATGACCGCCATGGCGGTGGCGAAGTATTCGCAGTTGGCCGCCCTCGTCTCGAAGAGGAAATCCTCCAGGGACTGCCTGGAGTGCGCCCCGAGGTATGAATACTTGAACCGCTGCTTGAGCCAGTGCCTTATGGCGACCGCCTTCCCCCACGAATCCGGGTACCCGCCCGCCACCTCGAGGGCCAGGTTGCGTATCCGTTCCGTGCCTTCGGGCAGCTGCAGGAACAGCTCGTTCAGCATGGCGTCGTAGCCCTCGATCATCTCGTAGAGCCTGAAGTCCTGGGACTGCGAACGTATGACATAGCGCCCGCCTCCACGATAGCTTGAGGCGGAGTATACGGTGCCGGTTGCGTCGAATGAGGGCAGGACTATCCCCCCCTCCACGGCGGTGGGCTCCCCGACGCTGAAGACGAGCCCTAGATCCATTGGGTATATGAAGTAGTCCTCGACCTGTCCGCCTGCGTCCCGCTCATAGTCTGACGTGAAGTACAGCTCGCCGCCCCTGTTGTACTGGGCCGTCCCCCCGCTGGCCGTGACGAGGTTCTCGCCCAGCCTGTAGATGAACTGAACTGCGGTGCGCTCCCAGGTGTCCCCGTCGAAGCGGTCCAGGGCTCCGGCCCTGACCCGGAGCGGCTCCAGCGCGCTCGCCTTGCGCCCCTGCACCCTGACCTGCATCACCCGTCTGCCGTTTGTCCTGACGTCGTCGAAGTTGCCGAGCGTCATCCTCTCGTGAAGCGATACGATGGAGAACTCCGGCGTGACCATGTCGGCCAGACCCAGCTGGCGCATCAGCTGAGCGAACCTTGGGTTGGAGAATCTCGGGGTCGCCGCGAAGATCGCCCCAGCTGCGGCCATGATGAACACAAGGGTGAGAAGGAGCGATGCGGCGCGCCAAACGCCCACGCCCTTCAGCCGTTCGGAGGCTATCATGAGCCAGAGGCCGGCCGCAGCGAAGTAGGCCACGTATGCGGCGACATAGAGGGGTTTGACCGTCTGCCACGATACGAGCACGAACATGAGCAGCGTCACCGCGAATATCACCCTGCTGTCCCGGGCCGCCTTCCTGTTCAGCATCCGGTTTATGAAGGCGTAGGCGATCAGGTGCGTAAGCCCAGGGAGGAGCCCGGACGCCGGTATGTCGAGCGCCAGCACCGCCGCAACGGCCGCCAAGTTCAGCACGTTCCACGCTCCGGGCGGCAGCGGATATAGGCCCGTCCTGTCCGCCAGGATGCCGGCCGGTATGGCAGCGGCGAAGGCTATCTTGGTCGTCAGGTCGAGCCCTTCGACCAGCCACAGGCTCGCGGCCACGGTCGCTGCGAGTATCATCGTGGCGACGTACAGCGGACCCTTCGTGCCGATCTCGGGCAGGCTCTGCGCCGCAGGGAGCGCATCGCCGCTGGGCTGCGGGCGAGAGCCCTCGCCGAGCGTGGCAAGGTGCTTCAGTATTATCTCGAGCTGCACGAGCCCCCGGCCGAATCCGGTGTCCCCTTCGTCGGTAACCAGCCGCACCTCCGCGCCCTCGTCTATGAAGTGCCTGGCCACGCTCGCCGCCTCGGAGATGCGCCTCTCCGTCGCATCGCCCGGCGGCTGTCCCTGGACTTTAACGGTGACCCTGTCTCCCACCATCTCCGCGTATTCGGTGATCATGAATCGACCGGCCTTGGCGGTGAGCTTCCAGCTGATCAGCCTCGCATCGTCTCCCTGGACGTAGTCGCGCACGCCCCAGAACTCGTCGCCCGTGCCCTTGCGCGGTTTGGCGACCTCCTGCGCAAGCGCCTCGCTCAAAAGACGCCTGGCCGGCATCCTGTCAACGTGGGGATAGACCAGGACGCCGCGCAGCGGGATCTGCCTCGTCCTGACGAAGAGGCCGAACGGAAAGCGCACCCTCAGTCCCAGGTCGGTTACATCGTTGAGTCCGCGTTTTTTCAGGACGCACTGGATGAAGGCCTCCTTTGAGGCCAGAGGAGGTAGATCGCCAACTACGACTTCGTGCCTGGAGTTGACTATGGATATGCCCAAGAGCGGCATCCACCATCTGTTCCTGATCCTTACGCGCACCGAGAACGGTTCGTCGGCGAATATCTGGTTAGGCAGATCCACGCTGGCGATCGTTAGCCGCGCCGCCAACCTCACGCCCAGCCAGGATAAGACGAGCGCTGCGACCAGGACGCTGTAGACCATGTACAGGACGTTCAGCCCGCCGTTGACCGCGTTCCAGAGGGTGAGAAAGATGAAGAAGATACAGGCCTTGCCCAGCGCCGTGAGCCGGATATATCTGTTGTCCTTTCCGATCAGAGCGGCACCTCTGTCCTCTTGATGACCTCCTCCACGACACGCTCCGACTCCTCGATCTTGGCGAGCCCGTAGAGGTTCGATTCGACGACTATGCGGTGTGAGTAGACAGGCAGGACCGTCGCGCGGACGTCGTCCGGGGTGACGTAGTCGCGCCCCTCGACCAGGGCGTGCGCCTGCGCCGCACGGTTGAGAAACAGCGCGCCGCGCGGGCTGACGCCCAGCTTGATGTATGGGTCGTTCCGGGTGGCGTCGGCCAGCCTGATTATGTACTCGAGGATCGATTCATCCACGCGCACGCCGTCCACCTCTTTTTGGAGCGCGACGATCTCCTCGTGTTTAAGAACAGGGGAGAGCGAGGCGGCCCTGCTGTAGAGGTCGGACTCCTTGACGATCTGCTTCTCGTGCTCCATCTCGGGGTAGCCGATGCGCACCCTCATGAAGAAGCGGTCGAGCTGCGCTTCCGGGAGAGGGAAGGTCCCGTGATATTCGATGGGGTTTTGCGTCGCGATCACCATGAACGGGCTCGGCAGCTTGTGCGTAACGCCCTCCACGGTGACCTGGAGGTCGTGCATCGCTTCGAGCAGCGCGCTCTGGGTCTTCGGGGTGGATCGGTTTATCTCGTCGGCCAGGACTATGTTGGAGAATATGGGGCCTTGGTTGAAGGTGAAGCGCTCCTGGCCCTGGCTGTACGTGGAGACCCCCAGTATGTCGGACGGCAGCAGGTCGTTGGTGAACTGTATGCGCTTGAACGAGGCGTCGATGGAGCGCGACAGCGCTATCCCCAGCAGCGTCTTGCCTATGCCCGGGACGTCCTCGATCAGCAGATGGCCGTGAGAGAGCAGGGTGACTATGACCTCCCGCACCGCCTTTGGCTTGCCCAGGAATACTGAATCTATATTGGCCTCCAACTGCCTGATCTTTTCAGCGCTTGCCATCTGCACCTCCGTATCGGGGAATTATAGCAGGCCCCGCTTCCGATGCAGCTAAAAATGAGGCGGATGCAAGGGGCGCAGATTTCTATTGTGCGATTGCGCATTTGTGATCATATCGAAGGGTCATGATCGCCGCCCCAGGCATATTTATGGCCGTGACCCTCCTGCCGCTGGCCTATGGGATCAACTGGTTGCATCGCAGGCGCCGGAGGGGGCGCCTAATGAAGCGGCCCCTGCCTCCCTCCTGGCAGGATATCATCGAGAGGAACGTCGACCTGTACAGGTACCTGCCCGAGGAACTCAAACCACAGCTGCACGGCCACATTCAGAACTTCCTGGAGGAGAAGCGCTTCGAGGGCTGCGGGGGGCTTACGGTCACCGAGGAGATGAGGGTGACGATAGCGGCCCAGGCTTGCATCCTGCTGCTCAACCGCCCCAGCACATATTTCCCCAAATGCGATTCCATCCTGGTCTACCCCGGCGCATACGTCGCGCAAAAGCGCAGCAGGATGGGCTTCGTGGAGACCGAGGAGAGCAGCGTGAGACTCGGAGAATCGTGGACACAGGGCACGGTCGTGCTGGCGTGGGACGAGGTCAGCCGCGAGGCGAGCGACGTGCGCGGGGGGCGAAATGTCGTGCTGCACGAGTTCGCCCATCAGCTCGACCAGGAGGACGGGACCGGCGACGGCACTCCCATACTCGAGAGCCGTGCCAGCTATGCGGAGTGGGCGAAGGTCCTTGGCGAAGACTTCGTCACGCTGAGGAAGAAGCTGAGCCGCCACGAGAGGGATGTGATCGATGCCTACGGGGCCACCAACGAGGCGGAGTTCTTCGCGGTGTCCACTGAGGTCTTCTTCGACAAGGGGCAGGCGCTGAGGAGGATCCACCCGAGGCTCTATGATCAGCTCAAGGGCTACTACAAGCTCGATCCGGCGAGCTGGGAACCTAAGTGACTATCCTCCGCCTCAGCCTGTAGATCGCGAAACCACCGACTATCGGCACGAAGGCGGCGCAATAGGCCAGGTCCAGAAGGAGCGACCAGTGGAAATCGGCCGTGCACGCAGCCCGCGCCAGCCTCACCAGGTGAGTCAGCGGCAGTATCTCTACGAGCGGCCTCACGGCTGAGGGCAGTCGGCTCGTGGGGAACACTACTCCCGAGAAGAAGAACATCGGCGTTATGAAACCCGTGAAGTAGAAGCTGAAGTGGTTGATCGTCTTTACGAAAGACGTCACGGACAGCGCCAGGCACGAGAACATGATCCCCGCCAGAAAGCCCACCAGCGGTGCCAGGGCGCTGGCCGGCTCGTCGATGATGCCGAAGGATGCTACGATTATCAGCACGGACGTGGAGAAGAACAGGCCCTTGGTGCCCGCCCAGAGGATCTCCCCTGTGAACAGGTCGCGTACCGATATCGGAGCGGCCAGGATGCCGTCGTAGTTCTTGTCGAACTCCATCCTTATGAATGTCCCGAAGGTGCATTCGAACGAGGCGGTGAACATCGCCGTCGTTACGACCAGCCCGGTTGCCAAAAACTGCAGGTAGGGCATGCCGTCCATGCTCACGATGTAGGTGCCAAGCCCCAGGCCTATGCCCGCCAGGAAGATGAGCGGCTCCAGAAAAGGCGGGAGGCCGTTGCTGATGATGTTGCGCAGGTAGACGCGCATGTGCCTGTACCACACGCTCGCTATCCTGCAGCGCCACGGGGGCACCCTGACCGCGCTATTGTCCACCGATGAGCTTCCTCCCCGTTATCCTCAGAAACAGGTCCTCGAGATTGGTGGGCCTGACATGGCCCGAGCCGGCGGGAAGCCTGGCCGCCATCTCGCCCAGCGCCTCCATGTCGTCGGCGTATATGAGCATCTCGTCGTGGGAGCGGTCCACGCGCATCCCCTCCGCAGGCCCCGGGAGGCTCGAAAGCGAGGAGGGACGCAATATCTCCAAGGCGTAGCGCTCGAGGTTGGCCGAGATGAGCTCAGACGGGGCGCCCTCCATCACGACCGTGCCGAGGTTCATGATTATCACCCTCTCGCAGAGCTGGAACGCCTCGTCCATGTAGTGGGTCGTGAGCAGGATTGTGACGCCCTGGCTTCGCAGGTGACGGATCCTGTCCCATATGAGGTGACGCACCTGCGGGTCCAGCCCGGTCGTGGGCTCGTCCAGTATGAGCAGCCTCGGCCTGTTGAGCAGCGCGCGTGCGACGAGCAGCCTGCGCTTCATGCCGCCGGACAGCTCCTTTATCCTCGCGTCGACCTTGTCGCCGAGCTCCATGAAGGCCAAAAGCTCCTCGATCCTCGACGCGGCCTCGTCCTTCCGTATGCAGTAGAACTTCGAGAATATGTGCATGTTCTGGCGGACCGTCAGCTCCGAATCCAGGTTGTCCTCCTGCGGCACAACGCCGGAGAGGTGCTTGATGTAGAGCTCGTTGCGCTCCGGGTCGCGCCCGAAGACCTCCAAGGCGCTCTCCGGCCTGCGGTCGCGACGGCACTTCGCGTAGAGCATCTTCATGAGAGTGGTCTTGCCCGCTCCGTTGGGGCCCAGGATTCCTACGCAGCTGGCCGGCATTACCTCGAAGCCAACGCCGTCCAGGGCCTTGAGCCGCCCGAAGCTCTTGTGGACCCCCTCAACCCTTATTATCGGTCCGGAATCGCCACCCATGGAGTTCAACATAGCTCATGGCTGTCCCCGCGGCAATAAGCTCGGGGATGAGGGCCCAAATGGGTGTTTCGAAAGGAACGGAAATGGTGTATAAATAACGGAATTAATCCAAACCATGGGGGTGGCCGATGAGGATTCTGACCGCATCGCTTGCGTTTCTTTTTGCGCTGCTTGCGTTATCCGGCGCTTTGCATTCGGCTACGGGGGGATCGGATCTGGCCACATCGCCGGGCTTCACCGTCCTGGTGAAGGGCGACGGCGGATGGGAGGAGGCGGGGCGCTTCTCCTACGGAATGGGTTTTCGGGAGCGTACGCTCGATCTCTCGGGGAGGCTGCCCGACGCCGACGGCGAGTACAAGGTGAGGATCAGCCACCCCGACGCATGGATGGCCAATGTCGATAGCCTTGGCATCAGAGCCGACGGCAGGGATCTCAAGGTCGTTCGGGCCTATGACGTCGAGAGCCGTCAAAACCTCTTCGGAAAGCTCAGCTCGCGCGACTACGACGTCATAAACGCCCAGGGGCGTACTATAGAGATACGCTTCGAGCGGCCGAGGGATGACGGGGCGTCCGTCAGGCTTTCCATGGTGGGGCGCGAGGAGGATCCCGAAAACATACCGGGAGGTCCCTGTGGCTATCCGAGCCTGCTGCACCCCGAGACGAACGGGCGCGACGTATTCACGTATAAGCTGGGGACCAACAACGGCGGGATCAAGGTCGACGGCGTCTTTACGCCGGAGGATGGACTGGGGGCCCCGATATTCAAGAGCCTCACCAAGCCGATGTCGGGCCACCCCGACGGGTACACCTACGGATATCTCAAGAACGACGACAAGTACCTCTACGGAGCGGTCGACTTCACGTCCGACAACACCTTCGACGGCACGCAGGACTTCGCGGCCCTGATCATAAAGACCCCGAGGGGCTGGAGGAAGTTCACCGTCAAGGTGGGCGAGCAGAACTGGGGGAAGCCCGGCTTCACCTACACCGACAAGGTTTCCTACCAGCACAAGGTCTACGAGTTCAAGATACCGCTCGAGCGCCTGGGCCTGTCAGCCGACGACGGCGACGTGGTTCAGATCAAATATCTAGCGGATATGCTTTGATCGATGGAGAAAAAGATATGTTCATCAGGACTACGTTGATATGCCTCATGCTGATGGCTGTCCCTTATCCTGCGTCTGCCACCGCCTACGATGGGCTCGAAAGCTTCGAGATAAAATCCTTCTCGGGCAACGAGTTCGCTTCGTTCGTCGAGATCTTCTCGGAGATGCGCGGGCCGCTGAGGGTCAGGATCATGGAGGACAGAAAGACCGGGTTCGAGGAGGCCGATCCGCTGGAGTACGTGACGAAGCTCAAGGGCGAGAAGGACGTTAAAAAGATGCTCAAGAAGCACGGAATGAAGTGGGAGGAGTTCGTAGGCCTAATGGGCAACGTGCTGATCGCCTATATGAGCATCCAGCCGGACAAGACCAAAGCGGCCATCGTCAAGCGCATGGCGGACTATGGCCTCGCCCTTTCCGACGATCAGATACCGGCGGAGTATCGCGATGTGATTAGGCAATTTGTGAAGACTGACGCCGGCTCTCAGATTGCCGCGATGGCGCTGGAATTCATTGTTCAGGTCCCGGAGCAGAATATCGCGATCGTGAGGGACAACAAGCTTACCCTCGACAAGATGTTCTATACGAGGTTTTGGAAGGACCGCATATAGGGGGTGAAATGCGCAGAATATTTCTCATAGTGGTAGCGCTCATGGCCCTCGCACCTCAAGCCGTTCAGGCCAGGGTTCCGCCCTCGATGCTCAAGGACGAGGGCGAGCAGGCCGTGAAGAGCAAATACCGGGAGACGAAGAAGAGGCTCAAGTCCGAAGGGTACAAGAAGAACGTCTTCGGCCTGGGGATGGGCTACATCAAGGAGGGCTTCGCGCTGGAGCCGGGCAGGAGCGTATACGTAGCGCCCGTGAAGAGCCTCGTCAGGGAGCAGAGCAAGGATCTGGTGAGCGCGCTCGAGGGCTCGGTGGTTGCCAAGACTGCCGAACTCCTCAAGGAGACGGAGCTCTTTTCAGAGGTCACGACCAAGGACAAGAAGGCCGACTACTCTCTGGAGATCTACGTCATGGAGGCGGAGACGATGTTCAACATCTGGACCTCCGGCTCCAGGGTCGTATGGGGCGTCAACCTCTACGACGCGGACCGCAACCTCCTGATGGCCGGCTACGACAAGATAAGCTCGGACGCCTATTCGGACGACGTGCGCTTCCTTGCGGAGCAGATGCCAGACAGGGCTGTGCTGTTCGTCTGTCGCTCTAACCCGGAGTTCAACGCCGAATACAGAAGGCTCATGCGCACCCGCAAATTCAACTGGAAGATATGGGAGCGATAGCCCTTTAACCGAAGTTCGCTTTTCTACAAAGGAGGGGGATATGAAGGCTCTGATGTGGGTGGTGTTGATTCTGCTGATAGTGGGCGGTCTGAACTGGGGGCTCGTGGGGATATTCAAGTTCGATCTTGTCGCAACTATCCTGGGCCCGATGTCGATAATCTCGAGGATCGTCTATGCTCTGGTGGGCGTGGCGGCCGTGGTTGGGATCTTCCTGCTGCCCAAGCACACCAAGTGTGGCGGCGCATAGAGCGACTTCCCTGCGGAGGGAGGCGGGGGCGAGATGCCCCCGCTTTTTTTGCGTAATAGTAAGTAAAAAGCTTTTAATGATGAAAGTCATCCGTCGGCACGCTGAATTTTGAATAACTAGTATTATCAAAAGATTACAGCCGATATGCTGCTTAAATCTGTTGGCGTGAAACCACGAGAAGTCGTATAATTATAATGATGGGTCAAAATGGAGGTGGGTTATGAAGTTGCGTGCTAGCCTATCTTATCTCCTCGTCTTGCTGTTGATCGCTCTTATAGCCGGGTGCGCATCGGGAGGCCCTACTGATTCGACGGAGGCCGCTGGAGGCGATTCCGCGTCCGAGGTTGACGGGGTGGACATCCCGGATGCCGGAGACGTCGAGGCGCCGGACGACGCCTCGGCCGAGACCTACGGCGCGATCGAGAAGTTCAACGAGTTCTCGGTGTCGTTCATGGCTACTATGGTCAAGAACCTCGAGGACGCCATGGGCGATCTGGGGCTGTCCCAATCCAAGGCTTTCTACGGCAGCATCAGGGACATAAGGTGCGGGTGCGAGGTCTATCGCGACAGCGGAACCGTCGCGTGCAGGTGCGTCGATGCCGACGACGGCCACTGTTACGGAAGGGCGGCGCGCTCACTGGACGACAAGAGCGTGGTCCTGGCCGCGCTCGTGTGCGAGGACTTCAACCTGGACGAGGACACATCCTTCGCCGGTTCGCTCGAGGGCAAGATATCGATCAGCCCGCTCGTCATCGACCTGTTGGGCGACAGATACGGCGCATTCTTTGGTGAGAAGGAGATAGGTTCCGAAGGGGAGTTGGATGACTGCAGGATAGACGATACGATCACCCGCGTGTGCAACCTCAGCAACCAGGTTTGCCTGCGTTCAAGCAGTCTCGTCGCCATAGCTCTCGAGGTAGGCGGCGACGGCTTCGTCCTCTACGACAAGTGCGGCGACGTCGAGTTCGGACCGGAATCGAGGATGGCTGCGAGCTTCTGCTTTAAGTCCTTCACGTCCTTCCTGACGACGTTCGTATTCAAGGGGGAGTTAAACGGAGAGCCTTCGTATATGAAGAACAACATCATTTGCAATGTTAAGTCGCTTCTCTCGTTCTGAAGCCACAGCCCACCGACGCCGGCCGGGGCCCAAAAACCCGGTCGGCGTTTTTCTATCCTACTGCTCCAGCAGCGCCTTGGCCAGGCTGGATTCCCTCTGGTAGAAGCCCTGCGTATGAAAGGAATCCTCCAGCTTCAGGTAGGCGAAGTCGAGGTGGTGCATGAACTCGTGCACGACGGTGCGAAGGAACGTCTTGAAGGCGACGACATCCTTTCGCTTCGCCGTTCGCATCCATACCGTTATGACGGGGGCGCTTCCCTCCTCGTGTTCGTACAGCCCGTGCATCTCGCCCCAGCTCTGCGATGGCCTCTTGGCCAAGACCTTCACCTTGGCCCGGGGCAGCTCGAAGACGGTGCACAGGCCGCGCACGAGCCTCTGTGCAGCGGCCTGTGTCGCAGCCCTGTCCTCGCGTTTGAGCGCCCTCTCCAGGTCCCGAACCACCAGGCTGAATCGCTCCGCCTGCGGTAGCTTGACCGACGTGATCGAGTCGCTGCGGTCGTAGATGCGCTTTTGTCCTGCGCTCAGGCCTCTGTAGTAGGAAAATTTCTTGTTGGACGGCATGTGTTCTAGAAGTTGTAAGCGAAATCCACGCCTCCCCACACCAGCACTGGGTATCGCACGGCGTCTCTGAACTTCTGTTGAAAGAATGTGGACACGTGAATATTCGGGTTCACGACGAATCCCTCTATAGGATTCCAGGGAAAGGAGAGGTTGTACGTGAAGAAGTTGACCGTCGTGTCCGATATGTTGAAGCTCGATCTGTTGTAGGTTCGATTGGCGTAACCCATGATCGCAGAGGTGCGTATGGCCAGATGGAAGGGCAGCTTATGCGTCAGCCCTACGCCGACCTCCCCCCTCAGCGCGCCCGGGTTGGGGTGAACGTAGACCTGCAGGTCGGTGAAGAAGGAGAGCGGACCGATGGAGTAGGCGATATGGATACATGGCAACAGGTCGGTGTCCGACGAGAAGTCCAGCGAAAGCTTGTTGCTCGTAGGGTATACCCACGCGGTGAAGTATGGATGGATGGTGAGCCCTTCGATCTCGAAGTTGTAATACAGCGTCAGGTCTATCTCGTTGAAGCGGCCCTGGTCAGGTATGTCGGCCAGCACGAAGTTGCCCCAGACGTTGAACCCCAGGCCGTACCATTCGATGGAGGCCGACGGCTGCCACACCCAGCTCTCGCTGGCCGCCACCCCGTACGTCACGTATTTTGAACGGAAGTTCGAGTACACGCTCGTAGAGATGTTTTTCAGGGGCGTCTTCTTGCGGCGGCTCTGTCGAGTTTCGGATATGCCCCGGGTCGGTCGCCTGTGATGCACCTCCTCGCTGTAGAGGGTACCGTTGTCGAACTGGTCTATCTCGACCGACATCTCCGAACCGTCGGGGCGCGTCGATGGGTCGACCCGTTCGGAACTAGCATGTGCCGCGGGCGCGAACACGATGAGGGCGATCACTGTCGCTGCCAATGCCAGGCGTTGGAAGATGTTCATCGGCCCCCTAAGCGCTTCTATTCGGTAATTAATTGTTTTTTTTACATTTTATTATTTTCTGATATATTGCAACGACAAATTGAGCGCAGCCGTATGCAGGTCCAAAGGGGGGATTATGGGTACGGATTCTCCGAAGAGGCACTACCTGAGCGTGTTCGTGTTGGCGATGATGAACGTCGCCGTCGTCATGAGCTTGCGCGGCCTTCCCATGATGGCTAAGGAGGGCCTGCCTATGATCTTCTTCCTGCTCTTCGCGTCCCTGCTCTTCCTCGTTCCGGTGTCGCTGGTGTCGGCCGAACTGGCCACCGGCTGGCCGGAGGCCGGCGGCGTCTACCGATGGGTCGGGGAGGCGTTCGGCTCCAACTGGGGCTTCGCCGCCATATGGCTCCAGTGGATACAGAACGTCATCTGGTATCCCACCGTCCTGGCCTTTGCGGCCGGCGCTCTTTCCTATATGTTCATGGATGCTTCGCTGGCGAGCAACAAGCTCTTCAACGTCGCCGTGATCCTCGTAGTCTACTGGGGCGCCACCTTCATGAATTTCCGAGGCATGAAGACCTCCGGCAGGCTCACCACGGCAGGCGTCCTGGGCGGCACGATATTCCCCGGCGTCCTCATCATAGCTTTGGGGATCGTGTGGGTCCTGAGCGGGAACCCAGTGGCCTTCGAGGCCACGTCCCACAGCGTGCTTCCGGACTTTGGAAACTTCGAATCCATAGCGTTTCTGGCGGGCGTCGTGCTGCTCTTCGCCGGGATGGAGGTGGGGGCCGTGCACGTGAGGGAGCTCAGAAACCCCGCCGCCCAGTTCCCCAAGGCGATCTTTCTGGCCATGTTCGTCATCATAGCGGTTTTCACGCTCGGATCGCTGGCCATAGCTTCCGTCCTGCCCCAGCAGCAGATCAGTCTGAACGCGGGAATCATGCAGGCGTTCAGGGACATGCTGCACATGTTCGGGCTCGACTGGCTGCTGCCAGTCCTTGGCTTTCTTGCTGCCTTCGGTGCGATAGGCGGCGTCACCGCCTGGATCGCCGGTCCGTCCAAGGGACTTCTGGCGACGGCCAAGAACGGCGACCTGCCTCCCTTCTTGCAGAGGGTAAACAAGAACGGCGTGCAGACCCATATTCTTTGGATCCAGGGGCTGATCGTCACCGCGATATCGCTTCTCTATCTGCTCATGCCAAACGTCAGCAGCGCGTTTTTCCTGCTGACCGCGCTGACGGCGATCCTTTATCTCATAATGTACATCATGCTCTATCTGGCGGCCATCACCCTGCGCTTCACCAGGCCAGACGTGCCACGCGCCTACAGGGTTCCGGGGGGCAAAGCCGGCATGATAGTCATCGCAGGCTTGGGCATGCTGGCCGCCCTCTTCGCGGTCGTGGTAGGTTTCTTCCCCCCCTCGCAGCTGGCGGTGGGCAGCCCTTCGTTCTACGTCCTGTTCCTGGTGACCGGGACGATAATCTTCGTGGGCATACCTTTTATAATACACAGGTGCAAGCGGCCCAGCTGGATGCCGCGGCCCTGAGCGTCGGGGTCACTTCATAAAATAGAGGAGGGCGTATGCTTCATTCAAAACACAATCTGAAGAAGATGAGCGATGACGACAGGCTGCTGTCGCCCACGTTCGGATCCCGCGTGCTCAGGGAGCCCGTCCCCAAGTATCAGCTTCCCGTCGGCGAGATGCGGCCGCGAAACGCCTACCAGATCGTCCACGACGAGCTGATGCTTGACGGGAACGCCAGGCTCAACCTGGCCACCTTCGTCACCACGTGGATGGAGCCTGAAGCGAGACAGCTGATGTCGGAGACCTTCGATAAGAACATGATCGACAAGGACGAATATCCCCAGACGGCCGAACTCGAGATGCGCTGCGTGAACATACTCTCAAACCTCTACAATGCTCCGGTGGAGGGCAAGGCCTGCGGCTGCTCGACGACCGGCTCCAGCGAGGCGGCGATGCTCGGCGGCATGGCGCTCAAATGGAAGTGGAGGGAGAGGATGAAGGCCAAGGGTAAGCCTGCCGACAAGCCCAACATAGTAATGGGGGTTGACGTCCAGGTCTGCTGGGAGAAGTTCGCCCGCTATTGGGAAATCGAGCCCCGGCTCATCCCGATGGAGCGGGGTCGCTATTGCATCAACGCCGATGAGGTTATCAAACGCTGCGACGAGAACACGATCGGCGTGGTGAGCATCATGGGCACCACCTTCACCGGCGAGTACGAGCCGACGAAGGAGATTAACGATGCGCTCGAAAAGTACAACGCCAAGACCGGACACTCGATCCCCATACACGTGGATGGCGCCAGCGGCGGCTTTATCGCCCCGTTTCTGCAGAAGGACCTCGAGTGGGACTTTCGCCTCAAGTGGGTAAAGTCGATCAACACCTCGGGCCACAAGTACGGCCTGGTCTACCCTGGCGTCGGCTGGGTGATATGGCGCGACCAGGACGAGCTCCCTGAGGACCTGATCTTCAACGTCAACTACCTGGGCGGCAAGATGCCCACGTTCGCCCTCAACTTTTCGCGCCCTGGCAACCAGATTGTCGCGCAGTACTACAACTTCCTTCGCCTAGGGGAGGATGGTTACCGCAGAATACAGAAGGCCTGTCAGGACACTGCGCTGTATCTGTCGGAGAGACTCGAGAGGATAGGTCCCTTCGAGTGTCTTACGCGCGGGGAGGACATACCGGTCTTCGCATTCAAGATGAAGGACGATGCGAGCGCCAACTTCTCGGTCTTCGACATCTCGGAGATGCTGCGCCATAGGGGTTGGCTCGTGCCCGCATACACGATGCCGGAAAACTGCGAGGACCTTTCGGTATTGCGCGTCGTGGTCAAGGAGGGCTTCAGCCGCGACATGGCGGACATGCTGCTGGAAGATATGCAGCGGGCGCTCAAACACTTCGGCGGCCAGAGCGGCTTCAAGCCCACGCAGAAGAAGACCGAGGGCAAGGTGCGCTGTTAGACGTCTTTCTCCTTGGCGCTTTCGGCTGCCTTCTCCTCCGTCTCCCTCTTGGCTGGTTTCCTCTCCTGGAAGACTCGCCTGAGCTCCTCCATTATCGCTTCCGGGCCGAAGGGCCTGTGTATGAAGCCGTCCGCGCCGGCGGCCTTGGCAAGGTCCGTGTCGATCGAATGCTCGTCCGTTACTGCAACGAGCACCAGGGTCTGCCGGAACTTCCGGTCGAACTTGATCATGCGCGTGAACTGATATCCGTCCAGCATGGGAAGGTCTGTCCCGATTATGATCAGGTTCGGCTTGCAATTCCGGATCTCGGCCAGGCCTTGCTTGCCGTCTGGAGCGGTCATCGTTTCGAAGCCTTCGATCTTCAAATTCTCGGCTATGGCGTTCGAGACCTCAGGCGTTTCGTGGATGACGAGGGCGATCGGCTTGTGGTGGCAGACCGATGGCTCGGTGGAGCTGTCGTCCTGAATATGCGGGGCGGTCGGCGTGAAGGCCGCGGAGTCATGAGTCACCGCTGGCGTCTCCATGGCGGAGAGCGTGACCTCGTCGATGGAGCGTTCCTCCTCCATCCACAGCTCATCGAGGGATCTGTCCATCTCCGCGGACGCCTGCCCGAGCTTCAGTATAGCATCGATGTGCTGCAGCAGCGCCTTGGCTTCGACCGGCTTCATGAGCACCCCGGCCACGTATCTATAGGCGAGATGATCGACGACCTTCTGGCGCGACGTGACCGCCAGCACCGGGATGTCTACGCCCTTGGCCCTTAGCGTGTCCAGCAGGGCGATCCCCGTAAAGCCCGGCAGCTTGGGCTCCAGTATTATGAGGTCGGGTTCCTTCTCGGAGACTATCCTCAGGCCCTCTCGCCCGTCGGAGGTGGCGAACACCTCGAATCCGTCCCTGTCCAGAACCTCCACTATCGTATCGCGGTCGGGCGAGTCCCTGTGGATCACCGCTATCTTAATGTCGCGCATCTTTTCCTTCAAACGCACTCCTCGCGTCCTATCTGCGACGGCGCCCGGCCAGCAGGCCAAGCGATCCGAGCAGCAAGGCTAAGATGCCTGTAGCACCGGCGCCCGACGCACTGGGAGCCAGCGTGCAGCTGCTGCCCGAGCGTATCCCTATGCCAGTCAGCGTTATCACCTGCGGGCTCCCGCTGGAGTTGTCCGTGACGGTGACGGTCGCGTTGTAGATACCCTTGTTTCTGGGGTAGAACGTGATGGCGCCGCTGCAGCTGCGTCCTGGCTGCAACGTGTCGTTGTCGCAGTCGTCGACCCCATCATAGGCATCGGGGTTGTCGCCTCCGAAATCAACGCTGTCCACAATCAGATTCTCGTCTCCGGAGTTGGTGAGGGTTATCACCTGGGGCTCGCTGCGCTGGTTCACCGCCTGCTGTCCGAAATCTATGCTGGTGGTGGAGAAGGAGGCCTGAGGTCCGGAGGCGGAGACGCCGGAGCCGGTGAGGCTAATGCTCTGCGGGCTGTCGGAGGCGTCGTCGTCGACGAGGATCGTGCCGGTGTACTCACCCACCGCCGGCGGAGTGAAGGTGGCGCTGAGCGTGCAGCTATCGTCCGGGGCCAGCGTCGCGCCGCAGTCGTCCGTCACTCCGAAGTCGGCGCTGGCCGTGATGGAGTTGATCGTGAGGTTTACCGTGCCCGTGTTCAACAGGGTGACCGTCTGCGGGTCGCTCGTCGTCCCCTGCAGCTGATTGCCGAAGTCTATCTCCTTCTTGGAGACGTCTGCGTCGGGCTGTCCGGGGGCGACGCCGGCGCCGGTCAGGCTAATGCTCTGCGGGCTGTCGGAGGCGTCGTCGGTTATCGTGATCGTCCCGGTGTAGTCCTGGACGGCGGCCGGGGTGAATGTGCCGAAGATGTTGCAGCTGGCATCCGCGGCGAGCGTGTCGCCGCAGTCGTCGGTGACGGAGAAACCGTCGCTGGCCGTTATGCTCGTTATGGCCAGGGCTTCATTGCCGGAGTTGAGCATCAGCACCTCGCGTGCCGCGCTGGACTTGCCGACGGTCTGGTCGCCGAAGGCTATGCTCGAGGTTGAGAGCGTTACCGCCGGCTCCACGCCGTCGCCCTCGACTATGGAGGAGTCGATAACCTCCTGGGAGAGCGATATGACGGAGAACGTGGTGCTGAAGTGCCCCCTGGCCAGCGGCGTGAACGCAAGCAGGACCGTGCACGAATCGCCTACGTCGGCCAAAGTCGCTTGCGAGCAGCTGTCGCTCGCAATGGTGAAGTCGCTGGTGTTGCCCAGCCTCGTCGAGAAGATGAAGACGGGCAGCTGGCCGGCGGTCTTGGTTACGGTGACGGGCACCGCGGCCGAGGATGTCCCGACCCTCGTGTCGGAGAACTCGAGCGGATCAGGCGTGATCTCGGCCGTGGGAAATATCTGTGCCTCAGCCGCCGTGGCCATCATGCATGTGACGATTGTCGCCGAGAGTGCGAATATCGCTTTGCGTGACTTCATGCGGTCCCCCCTTTGTTAAAGTTTCCTTTCTCCGCCTTTCTGCCAAAAACATAGATCAAACCGATCAATACCGCCAGGGATATCGACAGCGACGCCCAGGGGCTGAAACCCAGGCCCGCCGGCAGATAGCCGGCCAGCACTGACACTATGCCCACGACCACGGCGTAGGGCATCTGCGTGCGCACGTGGTCGATGTGGTCGCATGCGCTGGCCATCGAGCTCATCACCGTCGTATCCGATATCGGCGAGCAGTGGTCGCCCCACACCGCGCCGGCCAGAACCGCGCTGACCACGACGTAGAGCGAGCCGTGCGCCTCGGCCGGTCCATGGCCGGCCCTCACGGAGAGGTCCCACGCCAGAGGCACCACGATCGGCATCAGGATAGCCATGCTCCCCCAGCTTGTGCCTGTGGCGAAGCTTATGAAGCCCGCCAGGAAAAAGGTGATGGCGGGCACGACCCAAAGCGGCAGGGTGCCTCCCACGATCTGCACGACGAACTCCGCCGTCTTGAGCTCACGCGTCACAGCGCTTATCGACCAGGCGAGGATGAGGATCAGCATCGCCAACAGCATCGACTTTATCCCCGCGAACCAGGCCTCCATCGCGTCGTGCAGGCTCAAAAGCCTCTGTCCCACTGCGAGCGCGATGGCGATGGCGCAGCCCGAGAGAGAGCCCCAGAAGAGCGCCGTGGACGACGAGGCGCTGGCGAGCACGGACTTTATATCGGTGGCTAGGCCTGCCGCGGAGGCGGCTTCGTAGCCCGAGTGCCAGATGCCTATTATGGTCACGACTATCACCGTCGCGATGGGGAGCGCTCCGTTAATCCATCTGGGCTTTATGTGTTCGCCGGGTAGAACCTTGGAGAGGTCTGTGACGTCCGCGGCGGGCTCCGATCCCGGTGCGACGAGCTCGCCCGTCTTGCGCGCCCGCCTCTCGGCCCGCAGCATCGGACCGAAATCCCGCTTGGATATGGCTATGATGCCCACGAAGGCGATCGCCAGCAGCGCGTAGAAGCGATAGGGGATGCTCATGACGAATATGGAGAAGGGATCCTCGGTGAAGCCGGTCCCCTTTATCGAGTCGCCGATCACTCCCAGCTCGTAGCCGATCCATGTGGAGAGGAACATGCATGCGACCGGAGCTGCCGTCGAGTCCACTATGAATGAGAGCTTCTCGCGCGATACGCGAAAGCGGTCGGTGATCGGACGCATGGTGTTGCCGACGATCAGCGTGTTTGCGTAGTCGTCGAAGAATATGAGTATGCCCATCAGCCACGTCGCCACCTGCCCCATGCGCGCCGTGTGCGCGAACCTCTCCACCTTCTTCACGATGCCCATAACGCCGCCGCTCTTGGAGATCACGCCCACGAGTCCCCCGAGCATCATAGAGAATATGATTATGGCGGCGTGATCCGCGTCCGCCAGGGCCGGCACGATGTAGCGCTCGATGAGACCCAAAAAGGCCGTCAGCGGGTTCCACCCGAAGGCGATGAGCGCCCCAGTGTATATGCCCAGAAATAGCGAGAAGACGACCTGTCGGGTGATGAGAGCGAGCCCGATCGCCACCAGCGGCGGCAGCAGGCTCGTCCAATGGGGAGCTATTGTTTCCATGGTGGGTCAGAATAGTCGAAAACATACGAAAATCAACAAAATGCATTTCTCGTGGAGGGTGATTTTCCTCAGTCGAATCTTGCCCTCCGGGCGAAAACAGGCGATCATCGGCCAAAATCGAGGAGGTGCCATGGCAGACGCTACGAAATTGTCCGGCGGGATGCGCTTTCTGATCGCGGCCGCCTGCTTCGTCGTCGCGGTCGCCGGCATGAAGGCGGCCGGGGCGCTCATCGTGCCGTTCCTGCTGGCGGTGTTCATATCCATAATATGCATGCCTCCGCTGACGTGGCTCAAGGGGCTCGGTGTCCCCCGGGGACTTGCGATACCGATCGTCCTCCTCGTCATAATGATCCTGGGCCTGGGCGTCGTGACGCTGCTGGGCAGCTCGCTCAACTCCTTCTCGGAGAACCTCCCCGCATATCAGCAGAGGCTGGCGGCGCAGATGTCGGAGCTTTTGGCATGGCTCAGGGGCCACGGCGTGAACCTGCCGGAGGGCGCCGTCGCAGAGCAGCTCGATCCCGGAACCGTCATGAGGGTTGCCGCGGAGGCGCTGACGGGTCTGAGCTCCGTTCTCACCAACGCCTTCCTGATAGTGTTGACCGTGGTCTTCATCCTCTTCGAGGCCACCGGTTTCACGGCGAAGGTCAGGGCCGCCGTGAAGAACCCGAAGCGTTCGCTGGCGGGGGCTGCCGACGTCACCGGGAGCGTCAACCGCTATCTCGCGCTCAAGACCGTCTTCAGTCTCTCCACCGGCGTGGCCATCGCGGTCTGGCTCTGGGCGATGGGCGTTGACTACCCGCTGCTGTGGGGATTTTGCGCCTTCGCGCTCAACTACATACCCAACATCGGCTCCATCATCGCGGCGCTGCCGGCGGTGTTGCTGGCTTTTGTGCAGTTCGGTTTCATAAAGGCGCTTATCGTGGCGGGCGGATACGCGGTCGTGAACGTAGTGCTGGGAAGCATAGTCGAGCCGCGGGTCATGGGTCGCGGCCTGGGGCTTTCGACGCTGGTAGTGTTCGTATCGTTGGTCTTCTGGGGATGGGTGCTGGGGCCCGTGGGGATGATACTGTCCGTTCCGCTCACGATGCTCATCAAGATAGTCATGGAGAAGGGCGAGGACACGCGCTGGATATCCGTGATGCTGGGTCCTTCCCCGTCCGAATAGAAGGTGGATTGAGATGAACGTCAGAGGAGTGTTGGGCAACCTTCTTGGCGCCATGCAGGCAGCCAGGGCAGCCGCTATCACCCCTTCTGCCGGCTTCGGCAGGGGGCCTGCGAATTCGACGCCGTCGGGACCTCTCGAGCGTCTGTGCAACCTCTCCGGCGTGAACCGACGTTTTCACATGGCCCGATATGACAGGATCGACAAAGATCCATCCGTCGTAGCGAGTCCGGTCGAGGCCAGTCTCGTCGCGCGGGGGCCGGTCGGCGACGGCGGCTACATACTGTCCAAGCGGGGCAGGCGGATAGCGCTCTCGGACGTCATGGGCGAGGATGCCGGGCGCTTTTCACGCGGGTGGTACATGAACCTCTACCTCAGCCCGGCGGACAGACACTACTGGCGCTCGCCCTACGGGGGGAGGTTCGTTTCGACACATGTAAATCCAGGGGATGCAGCCCTCCCGGTCTTCATCGGGCTCGAATCTCTGTTTCGCAAGGCCGACCTCTTTCCGATGGCGGTCCGCGCCAACGCCAGCATCGCATCAGTGCTCGAGACGCAGGACTTCCCGATCGGCATGATCGCGGTCGGTTCGCTGTGCGTCAACGCCATCCACGTGCTCTACGAGGAGGGCGTCGAGTACGAGAAGGGCGATCTTGCGGGTTTTTTCAACATCGGGTCGAGCATGCTGCTCGTGTTCCCTGATATCGGGGCCTATCCGCTGATCGAGGAGGACGATAAGGTGTCGATCGGTCAGGCCGTGGCCGGCCTGGAATAGGCCGTTGCAATCTGTTCTCCAGAGGCTATCCTCTCAGACCGTTTACGACTCTTGAGCGGAGGGGGTTATGAAAACCTTATTTTCGGCGATGATGATCCTGGCCATGGCGTTTGCGGTATCCTGCAAGTCGAAGACCGACGTCGCCGCCGAGGTCACGAAACCGGACGAGGGAAAGGAGACTCAGATGACCGAGCAGAAGAAGTTCACCGAGCCGACGGCCATCGGCATCGATGCCGGGAAGAAGTACACGGCGCTGATAAAGACGTCCAAGGGCGACATATTGTGCGAACTATTCGCGATGGACGCCCCGCTGTCGGTGACCAACTTCAAGCAGCTGGCCGACGGCGGCTACTACGACGGGCTGACGTTCCACCGTGTGGAGCCCGGCTTCGTGATACAGGGCGGCGATCCGACCGGCACGGGGACAGGGGGTCCGGGCTATACGATACCTGCGGAGATCAAGCGCAAGCACGACAAGGGGGCGCTGGCGTGGGCCCGCACCGGCGACGAGGTTAACCCGGACAGGCGCTCCAGCGGGTCGCAGTTCTATATCACGCTGGAGCCGACTCCGTTTCTCGACGGTTCCTACACGGTCTTCGGCCAGACGATCGATGGGATGGATGTGGTCAGCAGCATCGAGCCCGGCGACGTAATAGAGACGGTGGATGTGAACGTCGATTGAGTCGCCCTTCGGAATGAGGCGGATATCTTCGATAGCGCTTTTGCTGGCGCTGGCACTCGCGGCCGGCGGCTGCGATCGCACGCGAGCTCAGCGGGGCGCGGGGAGCGAGGCCATGGCTAAATCGCACGGGCGATGTCCGAGCGGGCGTTGCGACATGTCCGACGATGAGCTCAAGAAGGTGCTCACGCCGGAGCAGTATCGCGTCACAAAGCAGTGCGGCACTGAGCCGCCCTTCAAGAACGAGTACTGGAACGAGAAGCGCAAGGGCATATACGTCGACGTAGTTTCCGGCGAGCCCCTCTTCAGTTCCAGCGACAAGTTCGACTCAGGGACCGGCTGGCCGAGCTTCACGAAGCCGATCGAAGGCGGCAACATCGTGGAGCGCGATGACATGAGCCTGGGCATGAAGCGCACCGAGGTGCGATCGAAGGGGGGGGACTCCCACCTGGGTCACGTGTTCGACGACGGCCCCGGGCCGAAGGGGCAGCGCTACTGCATCAACTCGGCGGCTTTGCGCTTCATACCCAAGGATGACCTCGAGAAGGAGGGGTACGGGGCGTACCTCAAGCTCTTCGAGGGGGAGGGAGATATGGCTGCCGCCACAGGCGAAAGGGCGATAGCGACGTTCGCAGCGGGATGTTTCTGGGGCGTCGAGGAGGCCTTCGCGAAGGTCCCGGGAGTGCTGAACACGGAGGTCGGATACACCGGCGGGGAAATGGCCAACCCGTCATACGAGGACGTGAAGAGGGGCGACACGGGCCACGCTGAGGCGGTGCGGGTCGAGTACGACCCGAAGAAGATCTCCTACGGGGATCTGTTGGAGCTCTACTTCAGCATCCACGACCCCACGACGCTCAACAGGCAGGGGCCGGACGTGGGCCGCCAGTATCGCTCCGCGATCTTCTACAACACCCCGGAGCAGAAGAACCAGGCCGAAGGGTACAAGGACAAACTCGCCAAGTCGGGCAGGTTCTCGGGCGAGATAGTCACGGAGATAAGGCCCGCCGGCGAGTTCTGGCGCGCGGAGGAGTATCATCAGAAATACTTCGAGAGACACCCTGGGAGCTCCTGTCACAGATAGGGTTAGGGAATGCACCTTCATACCATAGACTTCGTGATCATAGTCGGGTTCCTGGCCGTGATGGTGGGGCTCGGCATGGTCTTCTCCAGGCGCGCCGGCAAGAGCGTCGACGAGTTCTTCGTCAGCGGCCGCGCGCTGCCGTGGTGGCTGGCGGGCATCTCCATGGTGGCCACCGGCTTCGCTATCGACACGCCGCTGGGCATCACGGGGCTCGTCGCCAGCCATGGCATCCAGGGCGTGTGGTTCGCATGGTCTTTTATATTAGGCGCTACTGGCGCGCTCGGTGCGTTTATCTTCGCACAGCTCCTGAGACGCTCACGCATAATTACGACCGCGGAATTGGTAGAAATAAGATACAGTGGGGATGTCGCCTCCTCGCTCCGCTTCTTCAAGGGCATCTATTTCGGCATCCTGAGCAACTGCATCGTCATGGGTTGGGTGATGAAGGCGGTCTCGGTCTTCGTCAAGGGTGCGCTCGGCTGGGACCCCACGATCACGCTCCTGGTGCTGCTCGCGTTCACGCTGCTGTACACGGCGGCCTCGGGCATGTGGGGGATCGTCGCCACCGACTTCATACAGTTCTGGATCAGCCTCGCCGGCACGATACTACTCGCGGTCTTCGCGATGCAGTACATAGGCGGCGTGGACGGGCTGGTGGAGGGGCTGACCGCCAGGTACGGACCGATCGAGGCGACCTCGATGCTGCACTTCGTGCCGCGCTTCGAGTCGGCCTTCTTTCCGATCTTCATAGTATTCGTCACGCTCAAGTGGTGGTCGAACCCGACCGAGGCGGTCACGCAGCGCATCGTCTCGAGCAAGACGCCCAAGGACGCCTCCCTGGCGACGTTCATCTTCGGGCTCGTGCACCTGGGGCTCAACTACTGGCCGATGATACTGGTGGCGCTCGTGTCGCTGGTGGTCTACCCCACGCTCCCTACGGCCGACGCCGAACAGGGCTACGTCATGCTCATGGTGAAGCTGCTGCCGGCAGGCGTCCTGGGGCTGGTGCTCGCCGCGCTGCTGGCCGCATTCATGTCCACGATCGACACGCACGTAAACTGCGGTGCGGCATTCATGATTAACGACATGTATCGCCGCTTCCTTCACAAAGGTGCCTCCAAACGGCACTATGTCCTCGCCTCGCGCGTCGCTACTGTCATCATGCTGATCCTCGCGGTGATAGTCGCGCACTACCTGGAGAACGTTAAGACAGCCTGGTACTGGCTCTCAAAGCTGACCGCCGGCTATGGCTTCATACTCGTCATCCGCTGGTTCTGGTGGAGGATCAACGCCTGGTCGGAGATCGCGGCGCTTTTCGGATCGCTCGTCGGGTCGATCTTCGAGGCCCTGGTCCTCAGGCGTTTCTACCCCGACCTTGCCTTCGGCTATCAGTTTCTCTTCGTGCTCGCTGTGTCGACGACGAGTTGGCTGATCGTCACCTTCCTGACCAAGCCCGTGGATGAGGAGAGGCTCAGGCGCTTCTGCGAGCTCGTGAGGCCCTATCCCTTCGGCTGGAGGCCGATCGCCAGGAAGTACTCCGGCATAGGCTGGAATCTGCACTTCAAGAAGAACGCCCTGCAGTTCTTCGTGGGCGCCATAGCGATATACAGCGCCTGCTTCTGCGTGGGGAGCCTGCTCTTCAAGCTGTACTACAACGCGGCCATACTAGCGGCCTTGGGGATCGTCTCGTTCGGCATCATCCTTTGGACGCTCAGGGGAGGTAGCGGAAGAGGTGCGGCCGAAGTCGAGGATGAAAAGGTGTCGACATCTGGATAGCCGTCGACTATCTTCGCAAAAACACAATGGGAGGATTCATATGAAGATCATCAAGGGTATGTTCGGGATCGCTCTGTGCATCGCATGCGCTATCATTTTGGCGTCCGTCGTCTCCTGCTCCAAGAAGGAGGCCGCGCCCGAGCCGCAGCAGGAGGAGGGCGAGCCCGCCGCCGGGGCGTCTGCCGCCAGCGCCGGCTCCATGGCTTCCATGTTGCCCGAGATATCCGGCTGGACCGCCGACGAGCCCCAGGAGATGCGTATGAAGATCATGGGCTCCGAGATGCACAACATCACGCGCGACTACGACCAGGGTAACAAGGGCGTGACCGTCATACTGTCGCTGGGCGGCAAGGGCATGACGGACAACCCGTCGCTGAACAAGATGCCCGACGTCGACATGAGCATGGGCAATGTCAAGGTCGAGACCATCGACGGCTTCTACGTCCAGATAGTCAAGGATCCGTCCGATAACAGCTCCATGGTGAACGTCTATCTGCAGGGCAGGGGCACCGGTGCAGGCGCGCTGACCTTCAGCTCCGAGGAGCTTACGGCCGATGAATTGCTGTCCTTCGCCCAGAAGTTCGACTGGAAGGCGATGAAGTCGGCCATCGACAAATAGCGCTGAAGCTGCAATGGCTCTGGGATGGAGGATTAGGCTTGCCTAATCCTCCATGCTTCTGCAGGTGGCCTCGAACTCCCATATCTCCGCGGTCGCACGGGCGCCGGCCTCGAAGAGGGCCCTTGCGGCTATAATGACCATGCGCGCGTAGGGCGTTGCGGTCTGTAACGATGCATCCAGTATACGTTCGAACTTGCTCCGCGCCCGGTTCACATCCGGAACTTCTGTCCTGCGGACATCTTCGCAACGTATGTCGTATAGAAACCATTCGGAGGGGACCGCCCTGCACTCCTCCGTTGTCCTGGCATGCGTTATGAGGGACGCCCCGCTTACGTTTATCGAGGTCTGCCTTCCCCTATTCGTGCTCAGACTCATTTCGGCGCCGTCGAATGCCAGGCTCCAGCCGTTCCGGAGATCGATCTCCGTGCCCGAGAAGGCGACAGCCAGGCCCCGTGCGGGCGCGGCCCTGCTTTCCCCGTAGAGTTCGAGAAGCGCCTCCTCCAGACCTGGCACGGTGCTGATGCCGCAGGCGAGGATGTCGCCGTACTTCGAATCGGCCTCCCAAGGCGGGTCTTCGGAGGAGCCGTAGCCATCAGGCACCATGGGCAGCCGCCAGGCGCTGCCCTGTGGCGTGACGTAGATCCTCCAGTCCTCCCTGTCGCCCTCCGGACAGAGGTAGGCCGAGCCGGAATCCGATATGAGCAGATTCACCCGCTCGCCGTAGCCGTCGCCCCACCAATCGTCGGAGCCGCACCCGCCGTCCCAGAGTATGTCCACGTCATAAGGTATTCTGAAATTGGATATCTCCATGCGTTTACTCCCATTTAGAAGCTATAGCTTCGCAGCGCTCGACGCTGTAATAGTCGCTGAAGAAAAAGTTCTCCATATAGAGCCTGACGCAATAGCTCATAGGGGCGCCGATGTTGTTCAGGGAATTCGCGCATCGGTTGGCCGACTCGTAGTTCGAGCCGAACCAGCCGTCGAATACTGCGCCTTCGCTGCAGTCCTCGAACTCCGTCACCTCCCACCAGGAGCCGTAGTAGGCGCCGGAATAGATATCGACATCCGATCGTTCCACGATTCTGTATGGGGCCGTGGTTTCCCTTTCGACGAACGATCTGCAGTATTCCGCCTCACTTGAGGAGCTATAGGCTCGGCTTTGTCTGCACCTTGCTCTCTTTGTTTCGATGTCTCCCATCTCGTATCCCCTTGGTATGTCTGGCTGCCGCCCCGCCCTGATCGGTCGCTACTCTGCCTAAGCAAGAGACGTGCCAGCCGAGCTGGAGGGGATTTTGAAAAGTCGGATGAGGGCCTTTTTTAGGCTTCAGGGGGCCCAGGAAGGCCAAATCGGGCGGCTGCGATAGAGGGGCGGTAATGTGTGAAGCCGTGCAAATAGGTTTGAATAGTCGTGTGAAGTAGATCAGGAGACGTTTCGACGAGCGCCGATTGCCTCATTCACATAGGCGTGGTATTTGGCCGGGAGGTTGTTGAAGAGCCGCTTCTCGTTACCCTCCTTGACCAGGCGTGTCAGGTTTCTGAGGTACAGCTCCATCTTTCTCTTTACTCGTTCCTTGGCGTCTAGCGGGGCCCGCTGTCCCGCCAGGGCCTGAGACGCCTCCTCGGTGTTCCAGCCGGTGTGAGCCAGCACCTTAAAGGAAAGCCCGCGGAGGTGGTTGGAAAGCGTCCTGGCCTCCTTGGACAGGCCCAGCTCGGCTTCGCTGGGAGCGATCTTGAAGGCGTGTTTCCTCAGAGCAACCAGCTCCTCGGCCTCTTCGGTGTCGAAGATGTCGGCATCGCTCATCTCCATCTGCCGCCGGTAGACGTCGCCGAGCTCGTCGCCGAAGGAGTCCGGCTTTATCTTGTCGCCTCCGCGAAAGTGCGTGTTGTCGGCTGCGACCTTGATGGCTATGGCTAGCTCCGCCACGTTGAAGTTGCGGTAGTCGTATTTTTTCAGCAACTCCAGCGCATCCGCGCTGAAGTCCATGGGCATCCCCTTGTCTTGCCTCCAGATCTCGATAAAGTGCGTCGCCAGTTGATCTATGTCCGCCATCCTGTCCCTGAGCGGAGGGATCTCGATCACGCCGCGCGCCCTTATCCTCCTCAGCAGGTCGTTTCTGAATCTGCCGGCACGGACCTCGTCCTCGAGCCGCTGGTTCGAGGCGAATATGAACCTGACGTCGACCCTCTTTGGCGCGGCCTTCCCGGCGGCGACGTTGAAGGGTCTGCCTTCGAGCGGAAGGAGCATGGCGCCCTGCGTGGACTTGGGAAGGAGCGCTATCTCGTCAAGAAAGAGAGTCGCGCCGTCGCACTCCTCGAGCAGGCCCCTCTGTCCCTCCTTGGGCACGCCCTGTATGCCGCACTCGCGGCCGTAGCCGAACAGCTTGCCCAGGACGATCGTGGGATCGGCGGCGGCCAGCTCGGCGCAGTTGTACTCCACCATCCTGCGTTCGCGCCTCGCCCCGAGCGCGTGTATGGCGCCGGCGACGCCGGTCTTGCCGGAGCCGGATTCCCCGTAGATGAGCACCGGGTCTGTATCGCGGGAGCGAATCACGATGTCGCGTATTACCTTCAGAAAGGCCGGCGATTCTCCTATTATCGTGCTCGCCCTGAGGCGGCTGAGGGTGGGCATCTCCTCCTCTATGGAGTCGATCTTCTGCTTGAGGTCAGCATCCTCCGGCTGAGATACGGCCCGGTTGACGCACCTGTCGATCGCCTCATGGATAGAATCGGCGTCCTGGCCTTCGCCTTTCTCGCCTGTCTCCTCGAAATCCAGTTCGTAGTCTTCCAGCGCCCTGAGCCTCTCCTCCATGGCCTCGAATTCGTTCGACTTGAGCATCAACATCTCGTCGGCGCTCCTCAGCCCGCGCTCCATCTCGGCGAAGCCGTTCATGAGCTCGCCTATCTCGTCCACCCTGCCGTGGCTGGATACGGCCGCGTGTCGGCCGGACCGGATCTGTGAGACGGCTCGTCCCAGTTCGACTATAGGCTTCGAGACCAGGCGCGACCAGTAGACGGCGAGGGCGAATCCCAGCGCCACCACCGCCGCAACCGCGAACGCGTTCCCTACGGCTGCGGAGAGGATGTCCTGCTCCAGCCGGTCCGCGTCCAAACCTATCTGCGCTATCGCATAGCGGCTGCCGCCCGAGGCCAGGTTGGCGAAGACGTCGATGGCGTTGCCGCCGTCGCTTCCCCTGCGAAAGGTGCCCGCGATAATCTTTTGAACGACCGAATGACCTGCGTCCCTGCCTTGGCTGTCGGCTATGTACTCGCCGTTTCTCAGGATCTTAGCGTATAGGACGCCGTCCTGCCGGGCCAGCCCACGCACCATGGATTGAAGCAGCGCCGGCGACAGCCTGCCTGCCCGCTCGGAGAGGTCGGAGGAGAAGGCAGCCATGATTCGTTGCCACCTGAGGGACGTGTTGGAGACCCTCCGGTTCATGTTGGCCGCGTTGATCGCGCTGACGGCCAGTGCGACCAGTATCATGGCCGCCGCTATGGAAAGCGCCAGCTTGAGCCTCAGCCTTCGCACGATCCTCCGCCGCATGGCCAGCCAGAGGGTGCCCGCGCCCAGCGCCAGCACGGCCGGAAAAACGAAGATGTACGCCAGGCCCATCCTCGAGTACCGCTCCTCCGCCGCCACTAGCTGTGCCGGGGCCCTGCCGTAGTCGACCGTGTACGGCAGGACGGGCAACTCGTCCAGCATAGCCGCGTAGCGCCTGACGGGTTCGTAGGTTTGTTCGGTCACCGGCACGAAGCGTTCGAGGTTGAGCCTGGCCATTACGTCCTGCGGCACTCGATCGTGCATGGAGAGCAGCGCGTCCCTGACGGACGATACCGTCCGTTCGTCCAGCCCCGGGCGCGCTAGCATGGGCTCCGGCGGAAGGGGGGCGCTCTTCCAGATCGTTCGCAGCTGTCTGCGAAAGCGGGGAGCGCTTTCGTCCACGAAGTAGGATGCCATCGCGCCGGCGTCGGCGCGGCGGTCCAGCACGGCGTCCAGCGATGCCGTGTGGTGGCCGGCGAAGACCACGCTGTCGAAGAAGTCGGCGGGCTGCCTTATGCCCTGTTTCGCAAGTTCTATCCTGGGTGCGAGGTAGCCGGCCGTGGAGTAGATGTCCGTGAACGCGAACGTTCCGCCCTTGAGGTCGGCGATCCGTTCATAGGGCGAGTCGGCGCGCACGACTATGGCGCTTTTGAGTTCCATCTCCCCAGGCCTCTTCGCGCCCGCTATGAGCCTCACGTCGATCTCGCGGCTGGTCTTCACGTAGTTGAAGGGCCCCGCCACCGGGATGTCCACGGAGCCGTCCCTGCAACCGGCCACCATGTCCTCGTAGGAGTCCCTGAGTACGATCTTGACCGGCCTTCCGAGAGCCTCCTGCAGGTAGATCACCATCGGGTACCATTGATTTACGATTGCGTCCGGATTGGCGCCCACTATGAAGCCTATGGACAGCGGCTCGGCCGTTCCCTCGAATGGTTTCGATGAGTGGCTCGATCGGGGCAAGGCCAGCAGGAGTAAGTTGAGCAGAAGCGCCAGAGTTAGCGCACGGGTGTGTATTCTCTTCATTCGACACAGATATAGCAATTATCGCGGAGTTTCAACCGCTTTGCTGGCCCTACCACTCGTCCTCCCAGTATTCGTCGAGCTGGTTGTCCAGGTCGAATGAGGCGGCCTCGTGGAGGTTCCACTCGCCGTCGGGGTCCCTGACATCCCCGCTCTCGGTGTAGATCATCTGCTCCACATCTCTGTGCATCTCCGCCCTGATCTTCGGGTAGAAGTCCTCGAAGAGCATCTCGGTCTGCCGGTGGGCGAGGTGGACCAGGTAGTTGTCCTCGATCGCGGCCTCGTCGATCGCTGTACCCTCGGGCGCGCGCCGCCTCGCCAGCTCCACCAGCTCCGCCACCCGCTGCATGTGCGGGAAGGGGTTGTATATGGCGGAGGAGGGGATGATCAGGTGCCCCAGGGCGAAGAGCCTTGCGCTTATCTGCGACGTCGGCGCGATGAGGAAGACCACGGAGTCGTGGTCGAAGTGCAGATCCCCCAGCTTTCGCCACTCCTGCTCCCAGCTGAAGGAGTACTCGCCGGGCTCGTCGAGGTCGATCCAGTTTCGGTCCTCGGGGCCGAGCCCTTCGGGATAGACCCTCTCGTTTTGTATGCGGTCTATATGGGCGCGGCTCAGATAGCGCACGGGCTTTATGTCCTCGTCCAGGGGGTCGATGAGCCTCTTCTCGAAGCAGATCCCGAACGGGCTGCGCCTTCGCGCGAGCATGCTCAGCCTTCCGATGGCGGCCCCCGTGAAGGATACGGTTCGGACGCCCGCGGGCCTGGCGAAGTAGCCCTTGGTGGCCTGGCCCTGGATGAAGCGGCTGCCGGCCATGGAATACAGGCTCTCGTAAGGGGTGTACTCCCTGGTCCCGTCGTCGTGCGCTCGGGCCATGTGATACAGAAGGCCCGAGTTCATGACGCCCTGGCTGGCCAGGCTGGCTGGATTTGCGATCGTGCCGTTCATATAGATCCCTTATCGTACATCGATCGAATCGGTTGCTAGAAAAAAATGCGAAGCGGTGCGCGATTCGTGCAGGATATCTATCCTGC
>Ga0180430_10000251_pt1 | contig 61227 bp, 58 predicted proteins | sample SS_ome_9_FD_132999 | JGI IMG/M metagenome (GOLD analysis project Ga0180430, IMG submission 132999) | Hypersaline lake sediment archaeal communities from the Salton Sea, California, USA - SS_1_S_2 metaG | ecosystem: Environmental > Aquatic > Non-marine Saline and Alkaline > Hypersaline >...
AGCGGCATGCGCGGTGTCGCCGGTAACGAAGACGTCCGCGCACTCGGCGGCATGCAGGAAGCGATCGGCGCGCACGCGGCCGTGCGCATCGTGGCCGCCCGGGATCTGTGCCGCCAGGGCGCTGGCGCGTGCGCCCGCCGTCCACACGACGGTATTGCTCGGGTAGTGGCTACCGTCGGTGGTGGTGATGCCGTCGGCATCGATTGCGGTCACTGCCAGGCCGGTCACGGCTTCGACACCGCACGCGGCGAGCGCCTGCTCGATGGTCGGCCGCGGCCCGGGTCCGAGATCGGGGCCGATCGACGCCGATTGTTCGATGACGACGACGCGCGTTCGCGCGTTTGCGCCGAGGATCGCGCGCAGCCGCGCGGGCATCTCGGCCGCCGTTTCAATGCCCGTGAAGCCGCCGCCGACGACGACGACCGTATCGCGCGCGGCGTTTGCCGGGCGCGCTGCCAGGGCGTGCAGGTGGGCGTCGAGTTTGCGGGCGCCGGCCAGCTGGTCGACGTCGAAAGCGTGCTCGAGCAGGCCGCTGACCGGCGGCCGGTTGAGCTCGCTGCCCGTGGCGAGCACGAGCTTGTCGTAGCGCCGCGTTGTGCGCTCGCCATCGGCCGCGACCAGTGCGAGTTCGCGGCGCACGGTGTCGATGGTCTCGACCCGGCCGGCCTGGTGCGCGACGCCCACCGCGGCGAGCAGTGGTGCGATGTCCGGCGCCATCTCGTCGAACGCGGTCTCGTAGAGGCGTGGCCGGATGTGCAGCTGCGGTGCGGGCGAAATCACGGTGATCGCGATGTCGGCTTCGCGCCCGGCCTGCGCGAGCGCGCGCGCCGCGGCGAGGGCGGCCCAGGTGCCGGCGAAGCCGGACCCGGCGATGAGGAGTTGGCGGGCGTCAGCGGACATGCTTTCTATCCTGTGGTGGCAGATGGAGGGTCTAACCGGTACCGGCGCGGCTCAGCGCGCGGTGCCGCGGCGAGACGTCGCGCGCGCGCCGAGCCAGCGCTCGACCGACGCGGCAAAGTCCGCCGGTGCCTTGCGCTCGAGCGCGTGCGCCAGGTCGGCGAGTGTCTCTGCCGCGAGCGCGTCGCGCATGGCGCGCTCGGCGCGCAGCATGGTGGCGTGAATCGCGCAGACGCCGTTGCTGGCCCAGCGCGGCGGCGGATCGTCGAACAGGGCGCAGCGCGTGCGAATCTCCTGGCACTCGAACAGCGGCTTGTCGCCCTCGATGGCGTCGACGATGTCGAGCACCGTGATCGCGGCGGGGGCCTTCGCGAGCCGGTACCCGCCGCGCAGGCCGGGGACGGCATCGACGATGCCGGCTTTCTCGAGGCGCGGAAAGATCTTGGCGAGGAAGCTCGGTGAGATCCCCTGCAGTTCTGCAAGGTCGCGGCTGCTGGGTTGCCGGTCGCCCGCATCGACCAGCCAGAGCAGGCAATGGATGCCGTACTCGACGCGGCTCGTGAGGTGTGCCATAACGCGGACTATATTGGTCCGCGTTTATTTCGGCAAGCCCTAGTGCATATGTGGCGTGCTCACGCCGGCCGGCACGCGGATGTCCTCGACCAGCGCGACCACACTCGCCGGTGGTGGCGCGGTGAGGCGCGAGACGGTCAGCGCGACGGCGAAGTTGAGCGCCGCGCCCAGCGCGCCGATGCCTTCCGGCGAGATGCCGAACCACCAGGCATCGGGCCCGTTCAGGTGCGGGGCGTAGAACTTGAACCACGCGATGTAGCCGAAGGTGAAGCCGAGCCCGACGATCATGCCGGCGACCGCGCCCTCGCGGTTCATGCGCAGCGAGAAGATGCCGAGCAGAATGGCGGGGAACAGCGAGGCTGCGGCGAGACCGAACGCGAAGGCGACGACCTGCGCGACGAAGCCCGGCGGATTGACGCCGAGGTAGCCCGCGATGGCGATGGCACTCGCCGCCGCGATACGCGCGGCGAGCAATTCCTGGCGATCGGTCAGGCCGCGCGCGAAGGTCTTCTTGAGCAGGTCGTGCGAGACCGAGGCCGAGATCACCAGTAGCAGGCCGGCCGCGGTGGAGAGCGCCGCGGCAAGGCTGCCGGCGGCGACCAGTGCGATCACCCACGGTGGCAGCATCGCGATCTCGGGGTTGGCGAGGACCATGATGTCGCGGTCGACATAGACTTCGTTGACGCCATCACGGGACTCGTTGAGCAGCATGCGCTGGCCGTCGACGCCGCGCGTCTCGCCGGCGAACTCGGGCTTGCCATCGAACGGCATGCCCGGCCCGTACTGAATGCGCCCGTCACCGTTCTTGTCGCGCCAGCCGACCAGGCCGACGTCCTCCCACTTGTGGAACCATGCCGCGACTTCGCCGTAATCGTGGTCATGCACGGTGTCGATGAAGTTCAGCCGTGCGAACGCGCCGACCGCCGGTGCGGTGGTGTAGAGCAGGGCGATGAACAGCAGGGCCCAGCCGGCCGAGCGCCGTGCGTCGGAGACCTTGGGCACGGTGAAGAAACGCACGATGACGTGCGGCAGGCCGGCGGTACCGAGCATCAGTGCCATGGTGATGGCGAACACGTCGATGGTCGACTTGCCGCCCTGCGTGTAGGGCGCGAAGCCGAGCTCGACCAACGTGCGGTCGAGCTTCTCCAGCACCGCGAGGCCGGAACCGTCGACGACTGTTGCGCCGAGACCGAGCTGTGGTATCGGTACACCGGTGATCAGCATCGAAATGAAGATAGCCGGAACCAGGTAGGCGAAGATCAACACGCAGTACTGGGCGACCTGGGTATAGGTGATGCCCTTCATGCCGCCGAGGACCGCGTAGAAGAACACCACCAGCATGCCGATCGCGACGCCCCAGTCGATGGGCACGCCGAGAAAGTGCGAGAAGACGATGCCCACACCGCGCATCTGGCCGGCTACGTAGGTGAACGAAATCACGATCAGGCTGATCACGGCGACGACCCGCGCGGTATTCGAGTAGTAGCGTGTGCCGATGAAATCGGGCACGGTGAATTCGCCGAACTTGCGCAGGTAGGGCGCGAGCAGCATCGCGAGCAGCACGTAGCCGCCGGTCCAACCCATCAGGTAGACCGCGCCGTCGTAGCCGAGGAAGGCGATGATGCCGGCCATGGAGATGAACGAGGCCGCGCTCATCCAGTCGGCGGCCGTCGCCATGCCATTGGCGACCGGGTGCACGCCGCCGCCGGCAACGTAGAAATCGCCGGTGGAGCCGGCGCGCGACCACACCGCGATGCCGATATAGAGCGCGAAGCTCACGGCGACGAAGAGATAGGTGAGCGTCTGCGCGTCCATCAGCGTGGTTCCCGTTCGTCGTCGTCGAGCCCGTAGCGCCGGTCGATGCGTCGCATCGCCGCCGCATAGAAGAACACCAGCAACACGAACACGAAGATCGCGCCCTGCTGGGCGAACCAGAAGCCGAGCGGGAAACCGAACATCTCGATGCGGTTCAGCGGCTCGACGAGCAGGATGCCGCAGCCGAAGGACACCGCGAACCAGATGGCCAGCAGGGTCGCCACCAGGCGCAGGTTGGCGCGCCAGTAGGCGTGTGCGCGGCTCATGTCGCGGCGCGGCGCGGTGGCTGCGTCGGCGTGGTCGTCTCGTGTGGTCATGGTGCCCTCCCTGGTGCCATTGTACGTGGGCCGCGCATCGCGCGGCGCCGTGCGCCGCGGGCGCTCGGGCGCGTTCGCGTCACACGGTGAAGCGCAGCACCGAAACCAGCAGGTAGAACATGCCCGTCGCAGCGAGGAAGAGCGTCGCGATCGGGCCCGGCGCCAGGCCGCGCGGCAGGTGCGCACGATTCACCCACCCGATCAGCAGCACGATGAACGGCGTGTGTGCCGCCGCGACGACCCCCGACCATGACATGATCGCGACCGGGTCACGCACCGCGAGGTAGACCACGGCCGGTGCCAGTCCCGTCACGCCGAGAGCGTAGATGCGCTTGAGCTTGCGCCGCGTGAGCCATGCCGGCCGGCGTCGCGCGCCGAGCAGCAGCAGGGTGATGTCGGCGAAGCTGCGCGACCAGCCGTCCTGGTTGGCCATGACGCTGCCGCCGAGCGCGAACACGGTCAGCACGATCAGCGCCCAGAAGCCGAAGGCGCCCCACACGCCCTCGAGCAGGCGGGCAAGGTCGCGGGCGACATCGGTCCCGGATGGGATCAGTCCGCGCGGGGCGAGCAGCTCGGCGCCGAGCACGTTGAACGCGACGATCACGCAGGCGCCGCCGACCACGGCCGCGAGCGCGGCGCGCGAGACCAGCCGCAGCCAGCCGGCCAGGCGTTCGTGACTCGCCTCGCTGGCGCCGGATTCGTCGAGCTCGGGATCTTCGTGGTGCTCGCCCGACAGCGCACTCGCGCCGCCGTAGCCGTGCGTCGCGGTCCAGTAGGCGAACCACACGATGCCCATCGAACCGGCCAGGATGGTGCCGACCCAGGGCAGTACGAAAGCGAGCTCGAAATCCGTGGGGATCTGTGGCATCAGCCCGGCAGCGAGCGTCGCAGGGGGCGGCAGCACGCTGAGCGCCGCGGCCACACTGAGCGCGATCAGGACCATTGCCATGTAACGGCTGACACGCTCCAGTGCGTCGTACTCGCCGAACGCGACGATGCCCGCGGCGCTGCCCAGCAGGCCCAGCGTGTAGAGCCAGTGCGGCCCGCCCAGCGCGACGGTCCCGGCGCTGCCGACCAATGCGCTCAGACCGGCCACGCCGACCACTGCGGCGACGAGCTGCGGCACGAAGATCACCCACAGGGCCCAGCCGCGTGGCCCCGGCAGGCGGTCGAAGCCGTCGAGCAGGGTGCGGCCCGTCACGGTGGTGTACCGCGCTGCCTCGCGGATCATGATCCACATGCCGGCGCAGGTGAGCAGCGCCAGCCACAGCAGCGCGTACTCGTAGCGCGCCGCCACCCGCGGCGTGAACAGCACCGAGCCGGATCCTACTGCCGAGACCATCCAGACCAGCGCAGGCCCGTACCAGGCGAGCCGCGAGCGCCCGTGCGGCACTGCACGCGGGGCGGCGCGCACGCAGTAGGTCGCTTGGCGGTGAGGTGTTGCTGTCACGCGTGTCGGCTCGCCCGTGTCGGATCGGTCTGCGCGACGCAGTGATGCATCGGGTACCATGCGCGTCCACGCTTACCCACCTCGCCGCCACGCCGTTGATCGCCGCGCCCGACAGCCCTGCCACGGAGCCACCCGCGACGAGCCGCTGGCTGGTCGCCAACCTGCTCGCCGCGATCGCCTACGGGCTGCTCTCGATGACGGTCTGCCTGCCCTCGATGCCGCAGTGGACCGAGCTGTTCGCGGCCAGCCAGGCCGAGGTGCAGTTGACCTTCTCGAGCTTCGTCGTCGCCTTCGGCGGCGCGCAGCTGGTCTACGGACCGTTGTCGGACCGATACGGACGCCGCCGCCTGCTCGTCGCCGGCTTCGCGCTCGCCGCACTCGGCTCGCTGGCCTGCGCGATGGCCGGCAGCCTGGGCGCGCTGATTGCCGCGCGCTTCGTGCAGGGTGCCGGCGCCGCGGCCGGCATGGTGCTCGGCCGCGCCATGGTGCAGGATTTCTTCCAGCGCGCGGAGCGGCCGCGCATCATGGCCTACACCGGGATGATACTCGGCATCTGCCCGCCGCTCGCGACGCTGATTGGCGGGCAGTTCCACGTGCATCTCGGCTGGCGGGCGAACTTCGTGCTCGCCGCGCTCGTCGCGCTCGTCCTGCTGGCGAGTACGTCGCGGCTGTTGCCGGCCGATGCGCCGGGCCGCCGCGGCGAAGCGCATTGGCTGGCGGAGTTCTTCGCCGCCTACGCGACGCTGCTGCGGTTGCCGGCCTTCCTCGCCTACACCGCCATGCTCGGCATGTGCACGGGCACGTTCTACGCCTTTCTCGCCGGTGTGCCGGTGGTGCTGGCCGGCTACGGCGTCGGCCCGGCCACGATCGGCTGGTTCATCATGTTTCCGCCGTTGTTCTACATCCTCGGCAATTTCCTCGTCAGCCGGCTGGTGCGCCACATCAGCAACGAACGCCTGATCCTGTATGGGCAGCTCACCGCGCTTACCGGCATCGGTATCGTGCTGGCGCTCGCGCTGCTCGGCGTGCGCTCGCCGTTCGCCGTCGCAGTGCCGCTGGCACTGCTGGGGCTCGGCCACGGGCTGATGATGCCGTCCACGCTCGCCGGGACGGTCAGCCTGGTGCCGGCGCTGGCCGGTGCCGCGGCCGCGGGCGCGGGCCTCGCGCAGCAGCTGTTCGGCGCTGTCGGTGGCTACGCGGTGGGGCTCGTGCCGCATGATGGCGCGCTCAACCTCGCGTTGCTGATGGGCTGTTTCATGTCGCTTTCGCTGGTGTGCCAGGTGCTTCTGCTGCCGCGGGGCGAGCGCTGAAGGGGGGTCGCGCCAGCCTTGTAAGGCTTGCACGATGCTGCAAGCCGGGCAACGACACCCGGCCCGATGTTACGCGCGGGCGCCAGCCGGGCTTGCTCAGGACCCTGGCGGTAATTATCTGTTGAACACCGAGGGTGCTCCGGAGCGGCCGAATTTACAGGTAATTGCCGCGAGGGTCCTTAACGCAAGGCGCATGCCAGGGCGAGCGGCCGCTGCCGGGGTATGCGCATGCGAGTCGAAACGCTGTTGCCTCGCTGGCGTTCCTGAACATCCTTACCCGGCTGTTCGTCTCCGGGCTGCAGGAGCGCGCGGAGCGTGACCAGGCGCAGGGCGCGGTTGCGGCCCGCGCTTACAGCGCGATGCCGCCCAGCTTGACGTCGAGGTATTCCTCGATGCCCTCGCGCCCGCCCTCGCGGCCGATACCCGACTCCTTGATGCCGCCGAACGGCGCGGCGGCCGCCGTCGGATTGATGTCGTTGATGCCGATGATGCCGAAGTCGAGCGCTTCGAAACTGCGCAGCGCCGTCTTGAGATCGTTGGTATAGACGTAGGCGGCTAGCCCGTAGGTGGTGTCGTTGGCCAGCGCGATGACGTCGTCTGCATCATCGTAGGGAACTACCGCGGCGACCGGTCCGAAAGTCTCTTCGCGATAGATGATCATGTCGTGCGTGATGCCGCTGAGCACGGTCGGGGCGTAAAACGTGCCGGCGGCGAAGTTGCCGTCGTCGAGACGCCTGCCGCCCGCCAGGCATTGGGCGCCTTTGGCCACGGCGTCGCGTACCTGGCCATCGACCTTGGCGATCGCGGCCTCGTTGATCAGCGGGCCTACGGCAACGCCTTGCTCGAGGCCGTTGCCGACGCTCAGCCGCTCGACGCGCCCGACCAGCTCGGCGACGAACGGCTCGACCTGTGCACGGTGCACGTACAGGCGGTTCGGGCTGATGCAGGCCTGTCCCATGTTGAGAAACTTCACCGCGGCTGCGCCCTTGGCCGCATGCACGGGATCGGCGTCGGGGAAAACAATGAACGGCGCGTGGCCGCCGAGTTCGAGCGAGATGCGTTTCATGTTGGCGCCGGCTGCCGCGGCGAGCTGTTTGCCGACCGCGGTCGAGCCGGTGAAGGTCAGCTTGCGCACGCGCGCATCGCCGACCAGCACCTCGCCGACCGGGCGCGGGTCGCGCGCGGTGACGAGGTTGATCACGCCGTCGGGGACGCCGGCCTCCTGCAGCAGCTTGAACACCTCGATCGCGATCAGCGGCGTCGCTTCGGCCGGTTTCAGCACCACCGTGCAGCCGGCCGCGAGCGCCGGCCCGAGCTTGCGCGTGAGCATCGAGATGGGATAGTTCCATGGCGTGATGGCGCCGACCACGCCAACCGGCTGGCGCCTCACCAGGAAGCGCTGATCGGCACGCGGCGAGGGCAGGATGTCGCCATAGACGCGCTTGGCCTGTTCGGCGAACCAGGACAGGAAGTCGGCCGCGTACTGCGTTTCCACCGCGGCTGCGCGCAGTGGCTTGCCCTGTTCCTGTGTGAGCAGGCGCGCCAGCTCGCCCTTGCGCTCGACCATCAGCGCGTAGGCGCGCTGCAGGACCGCGGCGCGCTCGAAGGCGCTGCAAGCGGCCCAGGCCGGCAAGGCAGCCGCGGCCGCGTCGATGGCTGCGGTGGTCTCGGCCGCGGCGCCATCGGCGACTTCGCCGAGGATCTCGCCGGTGGCGGGGTTGGCGACGGTGAAGCGGCGTTCGCCGGCAAGCCATTGGCCGTTGATGAGCATGAATATTCTCGCGTGCGGTGGGAATAGCGACATTCTAGGCCCTGCTACATGTTCGTTGGCCGGCGATGTCGTGTCCTGGCGAGCCGCGTGGCCGGGCCGCCCGCGTTACGCTGCCTTCCGGTGCGGCGGTAGTTCGCGTATAAACGGCGGTCCCATTGCCGCGTCGCACGGTGCTATCCCGCCTCCCCCTGCGACCTTCCGTACCGGGCACCGGACGGCGCGTCGGGATACCTGGCTTGTGCCCCGGAGAGGCGTTGCACGAGATGCACTACTGGCTGCTCAAGACCGAGCCGGAGACATTCTCCTTCGACGACCTGGTCGCGTGTGGCGCGGCCGGCGACACCTGGGATGGCGTACGTAACCACCAGGCGGCCGGCTTCATGCGTGACATGGCGGTCGGTGACCAGGGCTTGTGCTACCACAGCGGTCGCGAGCGTCGCGTGGTCGGCACGTTCGAGGTCACCCGCGCGAGCTATCCCGATCCGAGCGACCCCAGTGGACGCTTCGTGGCGGTGACGGTGCGTGCGTTGGCGCGCCTGCCGCGGCCGGTGTCGCTGGCCACGGTCAAGGCGCAACCCGGCCTGGCCGATTTCGCGCTGGTACGCCAACCACGCCTGTCGGTGATGCCGGTCGACGCAGCCACCTGGCGCACGCTGCTGCGCCTCGCTGCCGCCTGAGGTGCGACACGAACGGTGCGGCCCGTGCGACGGGCACGCCGTGGGCACCGACGCCGGCGACATGCCGCGCGCGGGGCGCGTTATGCTGCTGCCCGCCGCGCGCTGGCGCGCTTGACCGAATCGAGGAGACTGCCGATGACCGAAACCGTACCGCAAGGTATCGACGCGGAGCGCGTCAGCGCCTGGCTGGCCGCCCATCTGCCGGCCATGCGTGCGCCGCTCAGCTTCCGGCTCATCGCCGGCGGGCATTCCAACCTGACCTATGCCTGCGAGGATGCCGCGGGGCGCACCTGGGTGTTGCGCCGTCCGCCGCTCGGCCACGTGCTCGAATCGGCCCACGACATGGCGCGCGAGCACCGCATCATCAGTGCGCTGGCCGGAAGCGCCGTGCCGGTCGCACCGACTCGCGGGCTGTGCGAGGACCCTGCGGTCAACGGTGCGCCCTTCTACGTGATGAATTTCGTCGCGGGGACCGTGCTCCATGATCGTGACGTCGCCGCGACGCTGCCGCCGCCCGAACGCACGGCGCTCGGCGAGCACGTGGTCGAAGTGCTCGCGCGCCTGCATGCGATCGACCCGGCGAGTGTCGGCCTCGCCCAACTCGGTCGCCACGAGGGCTACATCGCGCGTCAGCTCAAACGCTGGACGCGGCAGTGGGAGGCGACCACCACGCATCCGATTCCCGCGATGGAGGCCTGCGCCCGGCTGCTGGCCGAGGGGGTGCCGGAGCAGGTCGGCACGGCCATCGTCCACGGTGACTACCGCCTCGGCAACTTCATCGTCAACGACGGGCGCATCCGCGCGGTACTCGACTGGGAGCTGTGCACGCTCGGGGACGCGCTGGCCGATCTCGGCTACCTGCTGAACTCCTGGGTCGGACCCGGGGAGACCATCGAGGGAGTGGACGAACACATGCCGACGGTGGCCGGCGGTTTCCCGTCGCGGCAGGCGCTGCTCGATGCCTACGCCAACGCCAGCGGGCGCGACGTCAGCCACATCGACTACTACCGCGCGTTCTCCTTCTGGCGCATCGCAGCGATCCGACAGGGCGTCTATAAACGCTACCTCGACGGCGCGATGGGCGAGCGGGGGGATGTCGATCTCGACCTGTTCAAGCGCAGCGTCGAGCGCTGCGCCGAAGCCGCGCTAGGTCTGCTCGGCGGCTGAGCCTCGTCGATGCGCCGCCCGGCACGTCAGACCTGCGCAAAAATTAAGCAAAAGTGTCAGACACTTTTGACCTGCTACGAGCGCATGTTGCAGGGCAATGGTGTCTGACACTTTTGCTCTCGGACGACTCGCTGGATCACCCCAAAAGTGTCTGACACTTTTGCTGCTATGGTCGGGATACTTTTTCCCGGCGCCCGTCCGGGTTGGCGGGGATGGGTTGAGTGTGCTGCGGATAAAGCGGGCATAATTCGACCCTGGGCAGCACGGATTGGGGGAGCATGATCGACAAGCGCTACGCGAGCGCGGCCGCGGCCGTGGCGGACTGCGAGGATCTGCGCGACGGCGCGGTCGTGCTGATTGGCGGTTTCGGTGATGCCGGTGTGCCGGAGCAGCTCATCGACGCGGTGCGCGACTGCGGCCTGAAGGATCTGACCATCGTCAGCAACAATGCGGGCTCGGGTGATTACGGCCTGGCTCGGTTGCTCGCCTCCGGCTGCGCCGCCCGCATGGTCTGCTCCTTTCCGCGCTCCAGCGGGTCGGTAGTGTTCGAGGAACTCTACGAGGCCGGCCGCATCGAGCTCGAGATCGTGCCGCAGGGCACATTGGCCGAGCGGATCCGTGCCGGTGGCGCGGGCGTGCCCGCGTTCTACACCGCGACGGGTTACGGCACGCCGCTGGCCGAGGGTAAGGAGACGCGCGAGTTCGATGGCCGCCATTACGTGATGGAGCGTGCCATCCGTGCAGACGTCGCGCTCATCCATGCAGCGACGGGCGATCGTTTCGGCAACCTGACCTACGCCAAGACGGCACGCAACTTCAATCCGATCATGGCGATGGCCGCGCGTACCACGCTTGCCGAAGTGCGCACGCCGGTTGACGTGGTCGATCCGGAGGTGGTGGTGACGCCCGGCATCTTCGTCGATCGCATCGTGGAGGTGGGCGTATGACGAAACGACTCTCCGCTGCGGACATCGCGCGCCGCGTCGCGCGCGACGTACCCGACGGCGCCTACGTCAACCTCGGTATCGGCATGCCGATGAAGGTCGCCGACCACATCCCGCCGGGGCGCGAGTTCGTGCTGCACTCGGAGAACGGCCTGCTCGGCATGGGCCCGGCGCCGGCGCCGGACGCGGTCGATCCGGATCTCACCAACGCCGGCAAGCAACCCGTGACCATCGTGCCCGGCGGCGCCTATTTCCATCAGGCCGATTCCTTCGCCATGATTCGCGGTGGCCACATCGACGTCTCCGTCCTCGGCGCCTACCAGGTCGCGGCGAACGGCGACCTCGCCAACTGGTCGCTGGGCGGCAGCAAGCCGCCGGCCGTGGGCGGCGCGATGGATCTCGTTGCCGGCGCGCGGTGCGTGTGGGTGATGCTCTCCAGCCACGTGGCCAAGGACGGTGCGGCAAAACTGGTCGAACGCTGTTCGCTGCCGCTCACCGGTCTGGCCTGCGTGGACCGTATCTACTCCGACCTGGCCGTGATCGAGATCGATGCCGACGGCTTCCTCGTCACCGACATACTCGAGGGCCTCGACCACCAGGAACTCGCCGCGCAGACCGGCGCACCGCTGCGGTTCGCGCCCGACTGCCGCCGTTTGCGCGCCGAGGTCGCCTGATGTTCAGCTTCCGGCGCGTGCCCCGGGGCGACTACCCGGCCAACGACACACCGGCCTACCGCTCGAGCGAGAAACGCGCACCGCGCGAGCCGCCCGTCGTCATCCCGCACACGGTCTCGGAGACGCGCGGCCCGCGTTTCGGCGCCGAAGCGTTGCGTACCGGCGCCAGCGACATGACGCGCCAGGTGCCGGGCGGCGTCGCCCAGGGCCAGCGCATCCTCGTGCACGGGCGTGTGTGCGACGAGTACGGGCGACCCGAGGCGCATGCGCTGGTCGAGGTCTGGCAGGCCAATGCGGCCGGCCGCTACCGCCACGCCAACGACGCTCACGACGCGCCGCTCGATCCCTATTTCACCGGCGCCGGCCAGTGTCTCACCGACGCCGACGGTTGCTACGCGTTCTACACCATCGAGCCTGGTGCCTATCCTTGGGGCAACCATGCCAACGCCTGGCGCCCGCGGCACATTCATTTCTCGCTCTTCGGTCCGGCCTGGGGCAGCCGCCTGGTTACCCAGATGTATTTCCCGGGTGACCCGTTGCTGCCACTCGACCCGATCTTCATGGGCATCGCCGACGCGCAGGCCCGCGAGCGCCTGGTGTCGCGTTTCGACCTCGCGCGCACCGAGCCGGGTCACGCACTCGCCTACCGCTTCGACATCGTGCTGCGCGGACCGGCCGAGACGCCGTGGGAGCACCGTTCGTGAGCGGGCTGACACCCTCGCAGACGGTTGGACCGTACTTCCACATCGGCCTCGACTGGCCGGATGCCCACCGCCTGGCCGGCGACGCCACCCCGGGCACCCCGATCGTGCTGCAAGGGCGGTTGCTCGATGGTGACGGCGCGGCGGTGCCGGACGCGATGATCGAAATCTGGCAGGCCGACGCCAGCGGTCGTTACGGCGGCGACGCGGCGAGCGGTTTCGGCGGCGCCGGGCGCACCGCGGTCGACGCCGACGGCCGTTTCGCGTTCGAGACCATCAAGCCCGGCGTGGTCGACGATGTGCACGGCATGCAGGCACCGCACGTCAACGTGGCGGTGTTCGCGCGCGGTCTTCTGGCCCATCTCTACACGCGCATCTATTTCAGCGACGAGAGCGCCGCCAACGCGGCCGATCCGGTGCTGGCCTGCGTGCCCGCGGCGCGTCGCGAGACCCTGCTGGCGCGCCGCGAAGGTGATGCCTGGGTGCTCGACATCCACCTGCAGGGCGCACACGAGACCGTCTTCTTCGATGTCTGAAGAACGCGTCGCGGTATGCATCATCGGTGCCGGACCTGCCGGCCTGATGCTCGGTCGGCTGCTCGAGCTCGCCGGTATCGAATGCGTCATCCTCGAACGGCAGAGCCGCGCGCACGTCGCCGCGCGCATTCGTGCGGGTGTGCTCGAGCACGGCAGCGTGGCGCTGCTCGAGCGGGCCGGCGTCGGCGCGCGCCTTGCGCGCGAGGGGTTGGTGCACGAGGGCATCGAACTCGCCTGGGGCGAACGCCGTTTGCGTATCGATCTGCGCGCCCTGACCGGCAAAGCCGTGACGATTTACGGCCAGACCGAGATCACGCGCGACCTCACCGATGCCCACGACGCGGCGGGTAATCGCGTGCTCTATGAATGTGAGGATGTCACGCTCGGTGAGCTGGAGGCGCCGCTGGCGCGCGTGAGCTGCCGCCGCCACGGCCGTGCGCAGACGTTCCGTTGTGATTACGTGGCCGGCTGCGACGGCTATCACGGGGTCTCCCGGCACAGCATCCCGCGCGGGGTACGCCGCGAGTTCGAGCGCGTCTACCCGGTGGGCTGGCTGGGCCTGCTCGCCGACACGCCGCCGGCGGCGGCCGAACTGATCTACGCGAGCCATGCGCGCGGTTTCGCGCTGTGTTCGATGCGCTCGCCCGAGCGCAGCCGCTATTACCTGCAGGTCGGTCTCGACGAGCACCTCGCCGACTGGCCCGACGCGCGCTTCTGGGACGAGCTGCGCCGGCGCCTGCCGGCGGATATCGGCGCGACGCTCACCACCGGGCCGTCGATCGAGAAGAGCATCGCGCCGCTGCGCAGCTTCGTCGCCGAGCCGCTGCGCCACGGACGCCTGCTGCTTGCCGGTGACGCCGCGCACATCGTGCCACCGACCGGCGCCAAAGGCCTCAACCTCGCGTTCTCCGATGTGCGCGAGCTGGCCGCGGCGCTGGTCCGCGCGCTCGCGGAGGGCGATGGCGACGCGCTGGACAGCTATTCCGCGACCTGCCTCGCACGCATCTGGAAAGCCGAACGCTTCTCCTGGTGGTTCACCGCAGCCACGCATCGCCTCGATGACGAGCCCTTCGGTGCGCGCCTGCAGCAAGCCGAGCTCGACTACCTGGCCGGCTCGGCCGCGGCGCAGACCAGCCTGGCCGAAAACTACGTCGGGCTGTCCTGAGCAGGCGCGCGACGGGAGACCCTGATGATCGATGCACTGAGCGACGACTACCTCGGATCGCCCGAAGTGGCGGCCTGCTTCGGCGCCGAGGCGAGCTGTGCGCACATGCTCGCCTTCGAGGGCGCGCTGGCCGAGGCACAGGCCGAGCTGGCGCTCATTCCGCAGGCCGCGGCGGAAACCATCGTCGCCTGTGCCGGCACCCTGCGGCCCGATGTTGCGCAGTTGCGCGAACAGACCGTCACCGCGAGCAACCCGGCCATCCCGCTGGTCGCCACGCTCACCGCGGCGGTGGCCGCGAGCGACAAGGGGGCGGCGCGCTACGTGCACTGGGGTGCGACCAGCCAGGACGTGATGGACAGCGCCCTGATGCTCGCCGCGCGGACCGCGATCGAGCATCTCGATGCGCGTCTGCGCCGGCTCGAAGACGGCCTGGCGACGCTTGCCACCACCCACCGCGCCACACCGATGGTCGCGCGCACGCTCGGCCAGCAGGCCGGGCCGACCACGTTCGGGCTCAAGGTAGCCGGCTGGCTCAACGGACTGGTCGCGGCGCACACGCGCCTCCATGCCCTGCACGCGCGGCTGCCGTTACAGTGCGGCGGCGCGAGCGGCACGCTGGCGGCCTTCGGCGACGACGCCGCGGGCGTCGCCGAGCTGCTCGCCGCGCGCCTCGGTCTCGCGTCGAGTGCGCCCTGGCATACCGAGCGCGGCATCGTGCGTGAACTCGCCGCAGCCTTCGCCGAGGTCTGCGCGGCGGCCGGCAAGCCGGCCACCGACATCGTGCTCGCGGCGCAGAACGAGATCGGCGAGCTCGCCGAGGCCGCCGGCCCCGGTCGTGGCGGCTCGTCGGCCATGCCGCACAAGCGCAACCCGGTCGCGGCCATCGCCGTGATCGCCTGTGCGCGCCGCGCGCCGGGCACACTGGCGACGGTGTTCGGCTGTTTCGATCACTGGCACGAACGGGCAGCCGGCGCCTGGCATGCCGAGGCAGCGGCGTTGGCCGAGCTGGCGACACTGGCTGGCGGCGCGCTCGCCCAGCTCGAGCGCGCGCTCGACGGCCTCGAGGTCGATACCGCGGCGATGCGTCGCCACCTCGAGTCCGACCTCGGTCTCGGTATGAGCGAGGCGGTGAGCATGGCGCTGGCGCCGGCGCTCGGCCGTGCCGCGGCGCAGGCGCTGGTGCGCCGGGCGGTGGGCAGTGCGCGCGAACAGCAGCGCCCGCTCGGGGAAGTGCTCGCCGGTATGGATAGCGTCGGTGAGCACCTCGATGCCGCTGCGCTCGCGCGTGCGCTCGACCCACTCGCGTTCCTCGGTGCGAGCGGTCAGTTCATCGATCGGGCGCTGGCGCGCGCCGCGGCACTGGGCGCTGGTCGGCCGCCGCAGGCATCGCCGTCGGCAGCGCAACACACCACGTCCGCAGCGGTGGCCGGGCCACCGGTCGCGGACTCGCACGTCGAGGAGGAAGACGATGGATGATCAGCAGCGCCGCGAGGCCGGCATGGCCACGCGCAAGGCGGTACTCGGTGAAGGGCACGTCAAGCGGGCCGAGGCCAACCGCAATCCGTTCAATGCCGATTTCCACGATCTCATCACCCGCTACGCCTGGGGCGACATCTGGCAGCGCGACGGGCTCGACCGCCGCACGCGCAGCTTCATCACCCTCGCCATGCTGCTCGCGCTGGGACGTGACGACGAGTTCGTGCTGCACGTGCGCGGGGCGCTCAACAACGGCCTCGCGCGCGAGGAGATCCGCGAGTTGCTGCTGCACGCGGCGGTGTACTGTGGCGTGCCGGCGGCGAATCACGGTTTCAAGCTGGTGCAGGAAACCTTCCGCGCGATCGACGCGGAAATCTGATTGGCCGGCGTGCATGGCACCGGCAGCCGCGCGTTGATGGCGGCAGATCGCGAACGTCCCCGCGCCGCGCTCGCGGGGCGACCTGCGTGATGCGCGCCGTGCTGCGCGCCCTCGGCCTGCTCGCCGCGCTTGGCGTGCTGGCGATTGCGCTGCTCGCGGTCGCCATCGCGTTCGTCGAGCCGCGCGCGCCGGCCACCCTGCCGCCGCAGAAATCGGTGCTCGACATGCACGCGCACACCGCCGGGCTCGGCGAAGGCTGTGCCGGCTGCTTCGTCTCCGACGATCTGGTCGCGAGTTACAAGTTCGCGTTCTACCTGCGCGCCTTCGGCACCGATGCGCAGGAGATGGCCGTGCATGGCGATACGATCACGGCGCTGCGGCTGCGCGATCTGATCCGCGACTCGCGCTACGTCGAACGTGCCGTGCTGCTCGCGCTGGACGGCGTGATCGGCGCCGACGGCACGCTCGATCGCGCCGCCACCCAGGTCTACGTACCCAATGACTACATTGCCGGGCTGGCCGCGCAGCACGACGAGTTCGCGTTCGGCGCGAGCATCAATCCCTACCGCGAGGACGCGATCGCGCGCCTCGAGCGCGCGGCCGCCGATGGCGCGGTGCTGGTGAAGTGGATCCCCGCCATCATGCACATCGATCCGGCCGACCCCGTACTCGATGCCTTCTACGCGCGCCTCGCCGCGCTCGAGCTGCCGCTGCTGGTGCACGTCGGTGACGAGAACGCGTTCCACGATGCCGCCAACCAGCTCGGTGACCCGCGTCGCCTGGCCCGGCCGCTCGCCGCCGGTGTGCGCGTGATCGCCGCACACGTCGCGACGACTGGCGAGAACGCTGGCGAAGGTAACTTCGAGCGCCTGTTGCCCATGTTCGCTCGCCACCCCAAGCTCTACACCGAGGAGTCGAGCCTGACCCAGGTCAACAAGCTCGGCTACCTGCCCCGCGCGCTCGAGCGGCCCGAGCTCGTCCCACGACTGATGCACGGCAGCGACTGGCCGTTGCAGTTCTTTCCCCTGGTGTGGGCCTGGTGGCAGCTCGGGCGGGCGCCGCTGGCGGAGTTGCGCTACGCGGCGCTGCTCGACAACCCGCTCGATCGCGACATCGCCATCAAAGCGGCGCTCGGCGTGCCGCGCGCGGTGTTCACGCGGGCCACCGTCTTGCTGGCCCGGCCCGACCGCCGGGCGCAACGGCCGGACGGCGCGGGAGAATGACCGCCACGCTGCTGCGTGTACACTTGCCGACGCCTGCCGTGACCCGACGCGGCCGTGCCCGGCCGCACAGCGGCGCCGCGGACGGCATTGCCGGCATCGTTGTGTCAGTGGCATGCCTGCAGCCCTAACGAGACCCGTTCCGACCATGTTGCCCGTGCTCTTCGCCGGCCTGCTCGCCGTGATTTCCCAGGCCGTACTCGCGGCCGGACCGACGCCCGTGCGCGTCGCCCGTCTCGACGCGATCGCGGTCTACCCGGCACATTCGGCGCCGGCTACGGTGGTCAGCGGCAGCGAAGCCGAGCTCAGCGCGGAACTCGCCGCGCGCATCATCGCGTTTCCGCCCGCGGTCGGCGACATCATCGAGAAGGGCGCCACGATCGCGCGCCTCGACTGTCGTGACTACCAGCTCGAGCTGGCTGCCGCGCGTGCCGACCTGGTCGAGCTCGAGGCCCGGCTGGAACTCGCCGAGCGGCGCCTCGAACGCGCCCGCGAACTGACCGCGCGGCAATCGCTCGCCGTCGAGGTGCTCGACGAGCGCAACGCCGAGCGCGCCGTGGCGCGGGCGCAGATCGCCGCTGCGCGTGCGCGGATCGAACGCGACGAAGTCGCGGTCAGCCGTTGCGTCGTGACCAGCCCGTTTCGCGCCGTGCTGCTCGAGCGGCTCGCGCCTCTCGGCCAGTACACCGCGGTCGGTGAAGCGGTCGCGCGGGTGATCGATCTCGATGACATCGAACTCTCCGCCCAGGTCGGCGCCGATGACGTCGATGCCATCGAGGCGACCGCGTCGCTCGATTTCGTCGCGGGTGGCCGGCGTTACCCGGTCAGCCTGCGGATCGCGGTCGCCGCGATCACCACCGCCACACGCACGCGCGAGCTGCGACTGCGATTCACCGACACCCGCCCCTTGAGCGGGACCGCGGGGGAACTCGAATGGCGCGATGCGCGGCCACATGTGCCGGGCAGCGTGCTGGTGCAGCGCGGCGACGCACTCGGCCTGTTCGTCGTTGCCGACGATCGCGCCCGTTTCTCGGTCCTGCCCGCGGCGCAGGCCGGCCGGCCGAGCGCGGTGGCGCTGCCCGACGCGGCGATGATCGTCGTCGAAGGGCAGTATGGCCTCAACGATGGCGACAGCGTCACGCTGCTCGACGACTGATGCGCCTGCTCACGGCGCTGTTGTCCAACCACGTGCTCGCGAACCTGGTGTTCGCGCTGGTGCTCGTACTCGGCGCCGCGTCCTACCTGCAGATGCCGCGCGCCAAGGACCCGGACATCAAGCTGAACTGGGTCAATATCATCACCTACCTGCCGGGCGCCGCGGCGGAGGACGTCGAGAAGCGCGTGACCGATCCGATCGAGGAAGTGATCCAGCGTTCGGTGCGCGACATCGACTTCGTTTCCAGTACCTCGCGCGAGGGCGTGTCGAACATCATCGTGCGTTTCGATTACATCGACGACGCGACTTACGACAAGCGCGTGATCGATCTGCGCCGCGAGGTACAGAACGCCTACAACGATCAGTTGCCGGAAGAAGCCGAAGACCCGATCTTCTATGAACTGACGTCATCGACCTGGTTCCCGACCGCGATGGTCGCGGTCTACGGCGAGGGTCGTGACGACAACCTGCGCCGCCAGGCGCGTTACGTGAAGCGTGACATCGAGGCGTTGCCCGGCGTCGATGCGATCAACGCGGTCGGGCTGCCGCGTCCGGAGCTCCTGATCGCGTTCCGCCCCGAGCGCCTGCACGGGCTGGGTATCACTCCGGCCGATCTCGCCGACACCGTGCGCGGTTACTTCCGCGACGTCTCGGCCGGCGATGTCGCCACCCAGGGCGGCCGTTGGCTGGTGCGCGTCGCCGGCACTTCGGCCGACCCCGAGCGGCTCGCGCGCCTGCCGGTGACGACGGCGAGTGGCGTGGTCGAACTCGGCCAGCTCGCCGAGATCTCCTTCACGACCGAGGAACTCGAAGAACTGGTCACCTTCGAGGGGCGTCCGGCGACCATGCTCGCGGTCACCAAGGAGGAAGATGCCAACGTCATCGACCTCGTCGCCATCGTGCAGGAGTACATCGATACGCGCAACGCGCTCGCCGCGCAGACCGGCGTGCGCCTGTTCCTGGTCGATGACCAGACCGTGAGCACGCGCGAGGCGCTCGACCTCATGCAGACCAATGCCGCCATCGGCCTCGGCTGCGTGCTGCTGGTTACCTGGGTGTTCCTGGGCTCGCGCATCGCCCTGCTGACCAGTGTCGGCATTCCGTTCACCCTCGCGGCGACCTTCATCGTACTCAACCTCGTCGGCATGACGGTGAACAACACCGTGCTCCTCGGTGTGGTCATCGCGCTCGGCATGCTGGTCGACGATGCAGTGGTGGTGGTGGAGTCGATCTACCAGCGCCTGCTCGACGGCGCCGCGCCGCTCACCGCCGCGCTCGGGGGCCTGCGCGAAGTATTCGCACCCGTGACAACCTCGGTATTGACGACAGTCGCCGCGTTCCTGCCGCTGGCGCTGCTGCCCGGCGTGCTCGGCGAGTTCATGCGCGTGATCCCGCTCGTGGTATGCACGGCGCTCGTGCTCAGCCTGCTCGAGGCCTATTGGATGCTGCCGGCGCACGTGGTCGCGTTTCGCGTCGACTTCCGCCGCCCCTCGCGCCTGCATCCCTGGCGCCAGCGCTTCAATCACTGGCTGCGCCTGAAGTACACGCGCCTGCTGGTGCGCGCGCTGCGCCGGCCGTGGCTGGCGCTGGCCTCGGTGCTGCTCGCTTTCGCCGTCGCCGGCGGCACGCTCGCGGCCGGGCTCGTGCGGGTCAATTTCTTCCAGGGCGACGCCGTGCGGCTGTTCTACATCAGCGTCGAGATGCCGCCCGGCACACCGTTGGCCGTGACCTCGCGCGCGCTGGTCGACATCGAACGCCGCGCGCGGGCGGTGATCGAGCCGGACACCCTGCGCGGCACGCTCGCCTACGCCGGGCAGATGTTCACCGAGACCGAGCAGATGTTCGGTGACGTCATGGGCCAGGTGCTGGTCAGCCTCAAGCCGGCGCGGCCCGGTGACCGCCACGTGTTCGAGGTTGCCGATGCCGTCGAAGCGGCGATCGCCGACTTTCCGGGGCCCAAGAAAATCTGGCTGCTGCGCCTCAAGGACGGTCCGCCGACCGAACGGCCGGTCAAGCTGAAGGTGCGCGGTGACGACTTCGACGCGATTCTCGAGGTGGTGGGCCTGCTGCGCGCGTTCCTCGAGAGCAAGCCGGTCTATCGCGATGTCGTGACGGATTACCGGCCCGGCAATCCGGAGCTCGTGCTGCGCCACGACGGCGAGGTGACCAAGCGCGCCGGCATTGCGCCGGCGACGGTCAGCCGCGCGGTCAGCCTGTTCGTCGACGGTGAGGTAGTGACCGAGTTCCAGCACCGCGGCGAGGAGGTGCGCGTGCGCGTGCGCGCCGCCGGGGACGAGCTCGGTGACATCAGCGAACTGTTGCGCCAGACCGTCGCACTGCCGGGCGGCGGGGCGATGGCGCTCGGCCAGCTCCTCGAGCACGCGTCGGGCGCGAGCCGCTACAACGTGCGTCACCACGATTACCGCCGCGCGGTGACGCTGGAGGCCGATATCGACGATGCCGCTATCGATACCGTTACTGCCAACCGGCTGATCGCCGAGCAATGGCAGCGTATCGCGCCGCAGCACGCCAACGTCGACATCGACTTCTCCGGTGAACTCGACGACATCGAGGAGTCGCTCGATGCGATCACGCTGCTGTTCGTGCTCGGCATCGGCCTGATGTACATCATCCTCGGTACCCAGTTCCGCAGCTACCTGCAGCCGTTGCTGATCCTGAGCACTGTGCCGCTGGCGTTCACCGGTGTTGTCCTCGGACTGCTGGTGACCGGCAACCCGCTCAGCCTGTACACCATCTATGGCATGGTGGCGCTGGCCGGGATTGCAGTAAATGCGTCGATCGTGCTGATATCGGCAGCTAATGCGCGCCTGGAAAGCGGGATGAGCCTCAATCACGCCACGATCTACGCGGCGCGGCGCCGCGTCGTACCCATCCTCATCACCTCGGCCACGACGGTGGCCGGCTTGTTCTCGCTCGCGGCGGGGTTGGCCGGCGAATCGTTCATCTGGGGACCGATGGCGACGGCCATTGTCTGGGGGCTGACGTTCTCCACCGCGCTGACCCTGATCATGGTGCCGATGAGCTACCGACTGCTGATGGGCTGGCGCCGGCGCTGGCGGGTGCCGGCAACCGCCGGTGCCGGGGGAGCTGGGTGAGGCCGGTGCGTGTTCAAGTCCGTCACAAATCGGCCGCTCTAACATCACAGCCTGAAATGGCCCGCATATACTGATTTTCCAGACCTGCTGCGCGGGGCGCCCGGGGCGCGCCACGCGGCACCCATTAAGAGCGTGACGAGACCCGGACATGTTAGACGTCACACAGGTCCTTACTGGTATCGTCAACGAGCGGGCGACGACGCACTATCGCGCCTTGTTTCCCGGCGCGCCGGCGCATGTTCTCGCCGTCGTCGGCCGCGCCGTGGACGGCGCGCTGTCGGCGATCAGCAGCAGCGACGCGCTTTATCACAACATCGAGCACACCGCCCATGTGACCCTCGTCGGGCTCGAAATTGCGCGTGCCCGGCAGCTGCGTGACGGTGACGTCACGCCGACGCTGTGGGCCAACATGGTCATCGCACTGCTGTGCCACGACATCGGCTATGTGCGTGGCCTGTGCCGCGCCGATACCGAGCATCACATCGCCACCGGCGGCGACGGACCGCCGATGCGCAATGTCGACGGTTCCAGCGATGCCATCCTGATGCCGATTCACGTCAACCGCGGCAAACGTTTCGTCGAGGAGGCGTTCACCAGCGAACCGCTCGCCGACATCGCCTTCATCAAGGCCTGCATCGAGCGTACCCGCTTCCCCGTGCCGGCCGACGCCTGGTACGTGCAGACCGGTGACTACCCGGGGCTCGTCCGCGCCGCGGATCTCATCGGGCAGCTCAGCGATCCACGCTACCTGAACAAGCTTTCGGCCGTGTTCTTCGAGTTCGAGGAGATCGGTTTCAACGAACTCACCGGCTACGAGCGGCCGGGCGACCTGCTGTCCGGTTACCCCGATTTCTTCGCGCGCCACGTAGCGCCCTACATCGATGCCGCCGTGGCCCTGCTCGAGAGCACCGTCGATGGTCGCGACATCCTCGCCCACCTCTACGGCAACCTCGCCCGCGCGCGCCATACCGGCGTCGGCTCTCTCGCCCACGTCGCCAACAGCTGAGGACCCCGAGGCGCCGCGGGAGCGGTCGGCTGCGGCTATGATGGGGGCTCTCTGTCCCGCCCGGAGTTCCCGCATGTCAGCCATGACCCGTCACCTTGCCGCCGCGCTGCTGTTCGCGCTGGCCCCGGGGGCCTCCGCGTCGGGCGCGTCGTTCGCCCTGACCGAGATCGCACGGGGCGTCTACGTACACGAAGGTGCGCTGGCCGGGCTCGACTCGCCGGCGCGGGCGGACAGCGCCAATCTCGGCTTCGTCGTCGGCGCGCGCTGTGTCGCGGTCATCGACAGCGGGGGGGCGATGGCAACCGGTCGTGCGTTTGCCGCGGCCATCGCTGCGACGACCGACACGCCGGTGTGTTACGTCATCAACACCCACGTCCATTTCGACCACGTGCTCGGCAACGCCGCATTCTCGCACGGCGAGACGCGTTTCACCGGCCACCACGCGCTCGCCGAGGCGATGACGGCCAACCGCGAGTACTTCGCCGAGCACTTCGCCGCCGAGCTCGGCGGACCCGGCAAGCAAGCGCTCGTGATCGGTCCTGACCAGCTCGTCGAGGACACGCTCGAACTCGACCTCGGCGGCCGCACGCTCGTATTGCGCGCGAGTGGACGCGCGCACACCACGACCGATCTCACCGTGCACGACGTCGCGACCAATACCCTGTGGACCGGCGACCTGTTGTTCCGCGACCGCCTGCCGATCATCGACGGCAGCCTCAAAGGCTGGCTGGCCTGGATGGAACAGGCGCGGGTCGAGAGCTACGCCCACGTGGTGCCTGGCCATGGCGCGGTCGACCACGACTGGCCGCGCGGCGCCGACGCCCAGCTCAGCTACCTCGAAGCACTACGCGACGACACCCGGCGAGCGATCGCCGCCGGGACGTTCATCGAGGACGCGCGCGATGCCATCGCACGCGAGGCGCGCGCGGGTTTCGCGTTGACCGAGCGCGCCCACGCGGTCAATGTCAGCCGCGCGTTTCGCGAACTCGAATGGGAGTGAGGCGCCGGACGCGCACTGCGCCGTGCGTGGGTGTCGTGTCCGTGCTTCGCTTCTGAGGCGGCCATATCGCAGCTACCCGGCGGTCGGCCCCGGCGCCCGTGCGTGTCACGCGCCGAGCGTGAACGCCGCGGCCGCGTCCTGCGCTGCAACAGTCTCGCGCGCGATCCAATCCGGACCCTGGCCGAGTTCGGCGGCGAGCAGGCTGGCCACGCGCGGCGCGATGGCGGACGCCGCGGCAGCGTCGAGGAACAGCGCGCGGGTGTGGTAGGCGAGCGCATCGCTGACGTGCACCGCGAGTGCACCGCGCGCGGCCCACACGTAGTCGGCGCCGGTGCCGGGCAGGTTCTCGTGCAGGGGCTCGGCGAGCTCGGCATCGGCCGCGGCGATGGCGGCGACCGCGTGCGCGTCCGCGCCGTAGGCGGCATGGCGGGGATCGACGTCGGCGCGCAGCGGCGCGATCGCGAGCGCTGCGGTACGCGCCGGACGCGCCGGCAGGCCGGCTGATTCGGCGGCGAGGTTCACGGCCTGTTCGGCGATCAGGCGATAGGTGGTCCACTTGCCGCCACTCACCGTGACCAGTCCGTCCGCGCCGATGTCGAGACGGTGTTCGCGCGAGCGTTGCGCGGTGCCCCCATCATCCGGCGCGCCAGCCAGCGGGCGCAGGCCGGCGAACACGCTCAGCACGTCCGTGCGCGTCGGCGCCGGATCGAGGTAGCGCGCGGCGACGGCGAGGATCTCGTCGACCTCGCCAGCGAGGGGCCGCGGATCGTCCGCGCCGAGCTCCACGGCGGTGTCCGTGGTGCCGAGCAGGGTGTGCCCCTGCCAGGGAATCGCGAACATGATGCGGCCGTCGGGCGTGTGCGGAAAGACCAGCGCCTCGGTGCCGCCGAGAAAGCGCGCCGGCACCACGACGTGTGCGCCCTGGCTGGGCGTCACGCCCGCTGCCGGCGCGCGCCCGTGCAGGCTGCGTACCCGGTCGCTCCAGGGACCAGCGGCATTGATGACCACGCGCGCGGCGAATTCGCGCGTCTCGCCGGTCTCGCGGTCGCGCACGGCGACACCGTCGAGGCGTGCGCCCCGCGCACGGTCGAGGCCGACGACTTCGGCCTGGTTGAGGGTCACCGCGCCGAGTGCGCGGGCCCGGGCGAGCAAGGCCTGCACGAGGCGCGCGTCGTCGAAACCGGCGTCGCTGTAGCAGGCCGCGCCGCGCAGATCCGCGCGTGCCAGGCCGGGTGCGCGGGCCACTGCGCTGTCGCGGTCGATGCGACGGCTCGGGGTGAGGCACGCGCTGCCGGCCAGGCGGTCGTAGAGCCACAGCCCGAGCGGGAACTTGAGCGCGTCGATGAGACCGTAGAACGGCACGACGAAGCCGAGCGGCGCGACGATTGCCGGCGCGTTGGCGATCAGGCGCGCACGCTCGGCGAGCGCTTCGCGCACCAGTCCCCATTGACCGAGACCGACGTAGCGCAGACCGCCATGGATCAACTTGCTCGAGCGTGACGAGGTGCCGGCAGCGAATTCGGCACGTTCGAACAAGGCGACGCTGTAGCCGCGAGCGGCGCAATCGAGCGCGATGCCGGCGCCGTTGGCACCGCCGCCGATCACGGCGACGTCGAACGGTTCGCGCCGTGCGTCGAGCGCGGCCTGCATGGCGGCGCGTGCACCGCTCATGCAGAGCGCGCCCAGCCTCCGGCCAGCGCGACCGCGCTGCGCCAGCGGTCGAGGTGTGCGGCACGGCGTGCCGCATCCATCGCCGGCGTGAAGTGACGCTCGGCCTGCCATGCCGCGGCGGCCGCCGCGCGATCGGCATACAGGCCGACGCCGAGACCGGCAAGCATTGCGGCGCCGAAGGCCGTGCACTCGCTTTCGCGCGGGCGTACCAGCGGCAGGTCGAGCAGGTCGGCCTGGGTCTGCATGAGCAGGTTGTCATTGCTCGCGCCGCCGTCGACGCGCAGTTCGGCCGGTGCGAGGCCGGCATCGGCGCTCATCGCCGCGGCGAGATCGGCGACCTGGCAGGCGATGCCGTCGAGCGCCGCGCGTGCGATGTGGGCGCGCGTGGTGCCGCGCGTCATGCCGATCAGCAGGGCGCGCGCGTCGGCGTCCCAGTGCGGTGCGCCGAGGCCGGTGAAGGCAGGCACCAGCACCACGCCGTCGCTGTCCGGCACGCTCGCCGCGAGCGCTTCGACCTCCGCGGCCGTGGCGATGATGCCGAGACCGTCGCGCAACCATTGCACCGTCGCCCCGCCCATGAAGACGCTGCCTTCCAGCGCATAGTGGGTTTCGCCCGCGATGCGGCTGGCGATGGTGGTGAGCATGCGATGGCGCGAGCGCGGCGCCTGCCTGCCGGTGACCAGCAGCAGGAAGCAGCCGGTACCGTAAGTACACTTGGCCATACCGGGCTCGAAGCAGGCCTGGCCGAACAGCGCCGCCTGCTGGTCGCCGGCGATACCGGCGATGGGTATCTCGGCGCCGAGCGCGCTGGTCGTGGCGCATACGCCGGCGGTGTCGACCACGCGCGGCAGCACTTCGCGCGGCACCTGCCACAGGGCCAGCAGCTCGTCGTCCCACTCACCGCGGTGGATGTCGTAGAGCCCGGTGCGCGAGGCGTTCGTGGCATCGGTGATGTGCTCGCGAGCGTTGCTCAGGTGCCACACGAGCCAGCTGTCGATGGTGCCGAAGGCGAGTTCGCCGCGCCCGGCGCGGGCGCGCAGCGTGGCGTCCTGATCGAGCAGCCAGCGCAGCTTGGAAGCGGAGAAGTAGGGGTCGACGACCAGTCCGGAGCGCGCGGCGACGAGTTCCTCGGCGCCCGCCGCGCGCATCTCGGCGCACAGCGCGGCGGTGCGGCGGTCCTGCCAGACCAGCGCGTTGCCGCAGGCGCGCCCGCTCGCGCGTTCCCACAGCAGGCAGGTTTCGCGTTGGTTGGTGATGCCGATGGCGGCGACGTCGCGCGCACTGACGCCCGCATCGGCCAGCGCCGCTTGCGCGACGGCGAGCTGGCTCGACAGGATCGCGTTCGGGTCGTGTTCGACCCAGCCCGGATGCGGGAAAATCTGTGGAAACTCCTCGCGCGCGATCGCGAGCTGTCGTCCAGCGGTATCGAACACCAGCGCGCGCGAGCTGGTGGTGCCCTGATCGAGTGCGAGCAGCACGCTCATGGTCGCCCCTCCTTGTTGCCGTGGTTGCGCTCGAACGCGATGACGCGATCGGGAAAGTCGGAGAACACGCCGTCGACGGCACAGGCATGACAGTGCGCAATGTCGGCGGCCTCGTTGACGGTGTAGACGTAGACCGCGAGACCGGCTTCGCGAGCCGCGCCGACCGTCGCCGGCGAGACGTCCTCGAGCGGCAGGTGGATGGAATCGGCGGCGAGGTCGCGCGCCCGTGACAGTGCGTCGGGGAACGGTTCGTCCTCGTAGAGGACGCCGAGCCGCATGCGCCCGCGACGGACGGCGAGGCGTGCGGTGGCGGCGACGTCGAAGGTCGACAGCAGCACGCGTTCGAGTGCACGCGGTGTGTCCGCGTACCATTGCTCGAGCGCCGCGACCACGCTGTCGGCGATTTCGCCTTCCTTGATCTCGACGTTGACCAGGGCACAGCCGGTGACGAGAGCGAGGACTTCCCCGAGCAGCGGGACGCGTTCGCCGTTGGCCGTCTCCAGCCCACGCAGCTCGGCGAGCGACCGAGCACGACACGCGCCGTGGCCATTGGTGGTACGTTCGAGCGTCGCATCGTGCAGGACGACCAGGCCGTCGTCGCAGCGGCGCACGTCGAACTCGATGCCGTCGACGCCGAGGGCAAGTGCCCGGCGCATCGAGCCGAGCGTATTTTCGGCGACGTGGCCGGCGGCGCCGCGATGACCGATGACGAGCATGATGGGTGCTGGGAGTTCCGGGTGCGTCAGGCCGCGCCCGCCGGCGCGTCGGCGCACTGGCATCGAAGGGCGGACCGCTAGCGCGTAAGATACTGCGCCTCATTGTCAACGCTTACGCCAGGAGCGGCAACCGGCGCCCCGGAAAGAGACACGACATGCATTGGATCTTCGGTTACGGCTCGCTCATCTGGCGGCCCGACTTTCCCTACACCACGGTGCGCAGGGCGGCCGTGCGCGGCTGGCGGCGCCGCTTCTGGCAGGCGTCGCCCGATCATCGCGGCGTGCCCGCAGCCCCTGGCCGGGTGGTGACGCTGGTGGCCGACGCCGCCGCGACCTGCTGGGGCGTCGCCTTCCAGGCCGAAGCGGCGCACTTCGAGGCCATCGTCGCGATGCTCGACGAGCGCGAGAAGAACGGTTACGACGCGCATACCCTGCGCCTCGAGTTCGATGACGGCAGTGGCGCCGAGGCGCTGACTTACATCGCCGGTCCCGACAACCCGAGTTTCGTCGGGCCGGCGCCGCTGGGGGCGATGGCCGCCCAGATCGCGCGCGCCCACGGTCCGAGCGGCTCGAATCGCGAGTACCTCGCGCGCCTCGCCGTGACGCTGGTCGAACTCGGTATCGAGGACGACGAGGTCGCGCGCCTCCACGCCACCGTCGAGGCCGCTGACGGCATGACCCTGCACACGGCGGCGCGATGACCGCGCTGCTCAAGAAAATCGACGCCCGCGTCACGGTGGAGCCCATGACCCAGTTCGCGCGCTATGTCGGCATCGACTACTCGGGCGCCGAGGCGCCGGTCTCGCGCCTGCGCGCGCTGCAGGTCTACGCCTGCGCCGGCGCCGGCGCAGTGGACGCCGTGCAGCCCTATGATCGCGGCGCGCGCAACTGGTGTCGCAAGGAGGTGGGACGCTACCTGCGCGAATGCCTGCTCGGCGACGCCCCGTGCATCATCGGCATCGACCACGGCTTTGCGTTCCCGCTCGGCTACTTCGAGCGCCACGAGCTTGCCAGCTGGGACGCCTTCCTGGGACATTTCTGCGCGCGCTGGCGTACCGATTTCGATCACATGCACGTCGAGTTCGCGCGGCGCGAGAATCCGGCCGGCGGCGACGCCAGCGAACTGCGCCTGTGCGAGCGCTGGACCGCCGGCGCCAAGAGCGTGTTTCATTTCGACGTGCAGGGGTCGGTGGCGAAATCCACCCATGCCGGCATCCCCTGGTTACAGCAGCTGCGCCGCGATCCCAGGATCCGCGCACGCACCCATTCTGGCCGTTCGACGGCTTCGACGTCGAAGCCGGCAAATCGGTCGTCGCCGAGGTCTTCCCGTCCTTGTTCCGGCGCCGTTACGGCCGCGCCGGGCGCACCGCCGACGAGCACGACGCTTTCGTCGTCGCGAGCTGGCTGCGCGAGATGGACACGCGCGGCGCGCTCGCCGATTATTTCAATCCGCCCCTGACGCTGCCGGAGCGGCGCCAGGCGCGACTCGAGGGGTGGATCCTGGGGGTGCGCTGACCCCGATTTGCGGCAGACCGCACACCGCGCGCGTTGATCGCCCCCCGGGGGTGGCCTATGCTGGACGGAGTGTTGCAATGCAGCAACCGTCTGCCGGGCGGTGGCGCACGGGGCGACGGCAAGCATCGTCGGCCATCGCTCGCAGCGATCCGCTCATGGTTCCGGCCGGGCCGTTGCGCGCGGGTGTTGCGGGCAGGCATCTGCTCGAAGGATAGCGTTTAGTCATGGACAAGCTCGGACACATGCGCTCGCTGGTCACCGTGGCCAAGCTGGGCTCGTTCTCGGCTGCCGCGAAGGAATTCGGGGTGACGCCGGGCATGATGTCGAAACAGGTCAAGCAGCTCGAGGACGAACTCGACGTGCGCCTGCTGCACCGGACCACGCGCGGCGTCTCGCTGACCGACGCGGGGGAGCTCTACGTCGGCCGCGCGATCGAGATCCTGCAGCACATCGACGACACCGAGACCGCCGTCACCGCGCTCGCGAGCGGGCCGCGCGGCGTGCTGCGGGTGAACTGTCCGCCTTCGTTCGGCACCCATGTGCTGACCCCGATCATCGCAGGCTTCCTGCGCCAGTACGTCGACATCCGCGTGGAACTCGGCCTGCAGGACGACGAACCCAACGTCATCGCCTCGCGCCTCGACCTCATCTTCCGCCTCGGCAAGCTGCGCGACAGCTCGCTGGTCTCGCGCCAGGTCGGGCGCGCACCGTTCGCGCTGTGCGCGGCGCCGTCCTACCTCGCCCGCGCGGGTACGCCGGCTCGCAGCGCCGAGCTCGAAGCCCACAACTGCATCGTCGATCGTTCCATCCAGGACACCGGACGCTGGGATTTCGAGCGCGACGGCAGCCGCGTCGAGCAGGCCGTGTCCGGCAACTTCTCGTCGCTCAGCACCGAGGCCGTGATCGAAGCCACGGTCGGCGGCATCGGCGTGACCTACGTGCCGCGCTACGCCGTGATCGAGGAACTCGAGCGCGGCGAACTCGACGAGATTACGCTCGTCGATGGCACGCCGATTTCGCTACCGGTCTACGCCCTCTACGGCAGCCGTGATCACATCGCGGGCAAGATCCGCGACTTCCTCGAGTTCTTCGTCATTCATCTCGATCCCGCATCGGGCATGCTGCTGCGCGAACCGGCCACGCTTCCGCGCGCACCGGGGCACGGCGCCGCGCGCACCGAACGCGCGGCGGCGCAGCTGGTCGGGGACTGAACGCGCCGCGTCGGGCCGGCGCGCGGCCTGCCATGGCTGGCCCAGGGCGACGTTCGCAGCTTGCGCGACCGTGCACGCGACGGCGACGCGCGCGTCTCGACCACCGCGCTGATGGCGGCCAACGCGCAACACCCGAGATGGTGGGCCCGGTAGGACTTGAACCTACGACCAAAGGATTCACTGGACCATATCGTTTCCGATATGAGCGGACTATCTCATCACCCGCGGTCTGCCACCGCTAGGGTGCGGGACGCTCTAGCCTGTGATTAAGGGCACTCTAGCCCTCAGGTAGTCTCTGCACCTTCCGGAAGTGTACTCCCGGCTTGGCTCAGGGTTGCCGCCACCCGGGCATGCTGCGGGTTCCCTGAATTCATCCCGTTCATTTCACGTCTTTCGGCGTGAACGCACCATTTTCTGATGAGTCCCCTGCTCTAACCAACTGAGCTACAGGCCCTCGAGGCACCAGGGATCATAGCAGAATCGCGCTGTGGACTCGCATTCCTCGCGACTGGTGGGCGGAGTGGCATTGCCGCTGGGCAGCAGTCGAAACAGAGGGTGAGCTGTGTATCGTGCTCTGCGCGAACTGTACCGCCGAACGCCACAACCCCGAGTGCTCGATGCACCCGAGGTTGTCTACGGACGGGCAGGGCACCCTCCTCAGTCGAGGAAGGTACGCAGGCGCTCGGAGCGCGAGGGATGGCGCAGCTTGCGCAGCGCTTTCGCCTCTATCTGGCGGATGCGCTCACGCGTGACGTCGAACTGCTTGCCGACCTCTTCGAGGGTGTGGTCGGTGTTCATGTCGATGCCGAAACGCATGCGGAGCACCTTGGCTTCCCGCTGGGTCAGGCCGGCGAGCACTTCGCGGGTGCTGCGGCACAGGCCCTCGAAGGTCGCGGAGTCGACCGGCGCCTGGATGTTCTGATCCTCGATGAAGTCGCCGAGATGCGAATCCTCGTCGTCGCCGATGGGCGTCTCCATGGAGATCGGTTCCTTGGCGATCTTGAGCACCTTGCGGATCTTGTCCTCGGGCATTTCCATGCGCTCGGCAAGCTCTTCGGGCGTCGGTTCGCGGCCTTTTTCCTGCAGGATCTGGCGGCTGATGCGGTTGAGCTTGTTGATCGTCTCGATCATGTGCACCGGGATGCGGATGGTGCGCGCCTGGTCGGCGATCGAGCGCGTGATGGCCTGGCGGATCCACCAGGTCGCGTAGGTCGAGAACTTGTAGCCGCGGCGGTATTCGAATTTGTCGACCGCCTTCATCAGGCCGATGTTGCCTTCCTGGATGAGGTCGAGGAACAGCAGGCCGCGGTTGGTGTACTTCTTGGCGATGGAGATCACCAGGCGCAGATTGGCCTCGACCATCTCCTTCTTGGCGCGGCGCGCCTTGGCCTCACCGATCGACATGCGGCGGTTGATGTCCTTGATCGCGCCGATCGTGATGACGTTGCCTTCCTCGATCTCGAGCAGGCGTTCCTGGGCTGTCTGGATCTCCGCCTGGCGCTCCTTGATGGCAGCGGCGTAGGGCTTCTTCTGGCGCACCAGTGCACGCAACCATTTCGGGTTGGTTTCGTTGTCGACGAACACGCCGATGAAGTCCTTGCGCGGCATGCGGCTCTGCTTGACGCAGATTTCCATGATCGTCTTTTCCTGGCGGCGGATCTCGTCGACGATCAGGCGCACGTGCTCGGCCAGCTTCTCGGTGATCTTGGGCACGAGCTTGAACTCGAGGAACTTCTCCTGCAGCTCCTTGCGCAGCGCTTCGGTGCGCGCGTGATCGCGGCCGTTGCGCTTGGTCGAGTTCTGCACCTTCTTGAACAGCTTCGCGTACTCGTCGAAGCGCAGCTTGACCTCTTCCGGGTCGAGCGCTGTGGCGCCGTCGTCGTCGTCGTCGGAGTCGTCGTCGTTCGAGTCCGCGTTGTTGTTACGCGCCTCGGCCGGCTGTACCGGCTGCGGGATGGTCGCGTCCGCGCTGTAGTCGATGAAGCCGGAGATGATGTCGGTGATCTTGATTTCACCGGCCTCGGCCCGTGCGTACTCGTCGATGAACAGCTGCGAGACGGTGGGGAAGTCGGCCAGCGCGGAGAGGACCTGGTTGAGGCCGTCCTCGATGCGCTTGGCAATCTTGATCTCGCCTTCGCGGGTCAGCAGGTCGACGGTGCCCATCTCGCGCATGTACATGCGCACCGGGTCGGTGGTGCGGCCGAACTCGTTGTCCACCGCGGCGAGCGCGGCGGCAGCCTCTTCGGCGGCTTCCTCGTCGACGTCGTTGTCATTCAACAGGATCCCGTCGAGGTCCGGTGGCGTCTCGTGCACCGTGATCCCCATGTCGTTGATCATGTTGATGATGTCTTCGATCTGCTCGGGATCGACGATGTCGTTCGGCAGGTGGTCGTTGACTTCGTGGTAGGTCAGGAAGCCTTGCTCCTTTCCTTTAGAAATCAGCAACTTGAGCTGGGATTGCTGGTCCGCGTTATCGATATCGTCCAACGCTTCCACCGCTTCTTGCTTAGCTTTGCTCAATCTGGATAAGCCTCTCACGCTTCAATCTGTTGGGGTAACTACTTGAAGTGTAGTCTAACGATGTCGATCTGCACGGCACGAATGTGCCATGATTGTGCGATAGACCAGCCGGACAGTATAAGGCGATTGCGTGCTGCCTGTACACACCGCGGCACCGTTTGACGGCCTCGTCGAGGTTCCACTTAGAGTTCCGGGATGCCTGCCGAGTTCACTCGGATGCCGGGCGGCGGCGGTAGTTGCGCAGCAGTTCCTTCTGCTCTGGCGTCATCTCGGCAAAGGGGATGGCGCGGATACGCTGGATCTGCCGGTCCTCGACGCGCTGGACCAGCCGGGCGACGGCGTCGCGCAGCTCGGTTTCCATCGCCTGTGGCTCTATATTGAGGTCGGCCGCGGCGAGTTCAAGCAGGGCCGCTTCGTGCGCGGTGCCGCGGAACCGTTCGAGCAGCGCGGCGGTGCCGATGCCCGCGGCGGCCTGCGCCTGCACGGCCAGCAGCAGGGCCGCGGTGTCGAGTTCACCCAGGGCCTGGACGGCTGACGGCGCGATGCAGGCTGCGAGCCCGGGCTGCTGCAGCAGCATGGCGAGGACCTGTTCCTCGAGACTGCGCCGGGTGAAGCGATTCAACGGCGCCACCGGCCCGCGCGCGCGGCGCCGCGAACGGAACCCGAGCTGCTCGCGGATAAGATCCTCGTCGAACTGCGACAGCCCGGCGAGCAGGCGTGCGCCGGCGACGCGGTGCGCCTCGTCCGGGATCTGCTTGAGGTGACGTACGGCCTGGGCGACCAGGCGCGTGCGGCCGTCGGCGGTCGTCAGGTCGATTTCCTGGCGCAGCTGTTCGAGCAGGTACTCGGACAGCCCGTAACGCTTCGCTTCGCGCAGGAAGCCCTCGGCGCCGAATTCGCGCACCGCGGTGTCCGGATCGTGACCCTCGGGCAGGAAGGCGAAGCGTACCTGGCGATCGCCGGCCATGCGCGGCAGGGCGGTTTCCAGCGCTTTCCACGCCGCGCGCCGTCCGGCGGCGTCGCCGTCGAAGCAGAACACGATCTCGGGGACGTGGCGGAACAGCTGGTCGAGGTGATCGCCGGTGACCGCGGTACCGAGGGTCGCCACGGCGTTGTCGAGCCCGTGCTGCGCGAGCGCGATGACGTCCATGTAGCCCTCCACCACGAGTAGGCTGCGCGGCTTGCCGGCAGTCAGCGCCTCGCACAGGCCGTAGAGTTCACGACCCTTGTGAAAGACCTCGGTCTCCGGCGAGTTCAGGTACTTGGGTTCGCCCTGGTCGAGGACCCGCCCGCCGAAGCCGATGACGCGGCCACGCCGGTCATGGATGGGGAACATCACGCGGTCGCGGAAGCGGTCGTAGTACCCGCCGCGTTCACGCTTGATGACCAGGCCGGCGCGCTCGAGGCGGCTCTCGTCGATCCCCTCGGCGGTGAGCTTCTCGCACAGGTTGCGCCAGCCGTCCGGCGCGAAACCCAGGCGGAAACGGCGCGCGATTTCGCCGCTCACCCCGCGGCCTTTGAAATAATCGACCGCGCGCTGGCGCGACTCGGCCTGGCGCAGCTGCTGTTCGAACCAGGTGCGCGCGCGCTCGAGCACCGCGTACAGCTCGCGGCTGTCACTGGCGCGGCCGCGCGAGACCCCACCCTCGCGCGGCACCTCGACGCCGACCATCGCGGCGAGTTCCTCGATGGCCTCGGGGAACTCGAGGCTGCGGTGCTGCATGAGGAAGCCGACGGCGGTGCCGTGCGCGCCGCAGCCGAAGCAATGGAAGAACTGCTTCTCGCGGCTGACGGTGAACGATGGTGTCTTCTCGCCGTGGAAGGGGCACAGTGCCTGGAACTCGCGACCGGCTTTGCGCAGCGGCAGGTGCGCCTCGATGACGTCGACGATGTCGATGCGGGCGAGCAGGTCGTCGATGAACTGTTCGGGGATGCGTCCGGCCATGGCGGGGCGGGAAAACTCGGACTCGGGCGCCCGATTGTACTGGTGAGGAGCCGGACGCAGGAATCGCGTCGCGGCGGGGCGGCTCGCGGGGTTGGCTACTGGCCGGCGAGGCGGGTCTTGACCATGGCGCTCACGGCGGCCATGTCGGCGCGACCCTTGAGTTCGCCGTTGAGCACGCCCATCACCTTGCCCATGTCGCGCATGCCGCTGGCACCGGTACTGGCAATGGCGGCGGCGACATGCGCCTCGAGTTCCGCCGCATCGAGCTGCGCCGGCAGGTAGGCGTTGATGATGTCGAGCTCGAAGCGTTCTTGCGCCGCGAGCTCCTCGCGGCCGGCGCTGCTGTACTGCTCGATCGACTCGCGACGCTGCTTGGCCATGCGCGTGAGCAGCTCGATGGCGCGTTCGTCGTCGACCTCGGCGCGCTCGTCGACTTCGAATTGCTTGAAGGCGGCGGCGATCAGGCGCAGCGTGGCGAGACGGTTCTTTTCGCCGGCTTTCATCGCCGCCTTGACGTCGGCGGCGAGGCGATCGCGGGTCTCGGTGCTCAAGCGCAGGAGGGGGGAGGCTGGGGCGGGCTCAGTAGGGGCGCGTGCGACGCAGCGACTGGCGCGCGGCCTTCTTCTGCCAGCGCTTCACCGCGGCGGCCGCTTTGCGCTTCCGCACCTGGGTCGGCTTCTCGTAGTATTCGCGGCGGTGGACTTCGGCGAGTACGCCCGCTTTTTCGCAGGCGCGCTTGAAGCGACGCATGGCAATGTCGAAAGGCTCGTTTTCTCGGACGCGAACAGTGGGCATACCTGAATCTAATCCTTCGTTGGTGCGGGCCTGCAACGGGCCGCCGGGCTGCAAGGGAACGCGCGATAATAGCGGTGTGAAGCGACAAAGTCGAGAATTTGCGGCGAGGCCGGCCTGATGCGGGTGCTCGGCCTGGAGACCTCCTGCGACGAGACCGGGGTGGCGGTCTATGACGGTGCGCGCGGGCTGCTCGCCGAACGCCTCTACAGCCAGGTTGCGACGCATGCCGCTTACGGCGGGGTGGTGCCGGAGCTCGCTTCGCGCGACCACGTGCGTAAGCTGGTGCCTCTGGTGCGCGAGACGCTGGCCGAGTGCGGCCTGGCTCCGGCCGACCTGGACGCCGTCGCCTACACCGCCGGACCGGGCCTCGCCGGCGCCCTGCTGGTCGGGGCCGGCTTCGCGCGCGCGCTCGCCTGGAGCCTGGACGTCCCCGCGCTCGGCGTGCATCACATGGAAGGCCACCTGCTCGCGCCGCTGCTCGAGCACGACGACCTCGACATGCCCTTCCTCGCCCTGCTGGTATCCGGCGGCCATACGCAGTTCGTGCACGTCGAGGCGCTGGGCGCTTATCGCATCATTGGTGAATCGCTCGACGACGCCGCCGGCGAAGCGTTCGACAAGGTCGCCAAGATGCTCGAACTCGGCTACCCGGGAGGACCTGCCATCGAGCGCCTGGCCCGTTGCGGTGACAGCGCGCGGTTCCGCTTTCCGCGTCCGATGACCGATCGGCCGGGCCTGGACTTCAGCTTCAGCGGCCTGAAGACCTATGTCATGAACACCCTGGCCGATACTTCGCCCGACGCGACGCTGCGCGCCGACGTCGCCCGCGCGTTCACCGACGCGGTGGTCGATACCTTCCTCATCAAGTGTCGCCGGGCGCTCAAGCTCACGGGGTTGCGCACGCTGGTCGTCGCGGGCGGCGTCAGCGCCAACGCCGACCTGCGCGCCGCACTCGCCGCGTTGGGAGACGATCTCGGCTGCCGCGTGGTGTTCCCGCCGTTGCGCCTGGCCACCGACAACGGCGCGATGATCGCCTATGCCGGCTATCGCCGCCTGGTCGCCGGCGAGGCCGACGGTCCCGGGTTCGCCGTGCGCCCGCGCTGGCCGCTCGACACGCTGCCGCCGCCGCGCCGGCCCGGGTGATACCCGGCGCGCCTCAGGCCGGGCTCTTCTGTCCGATCTTTTTCTCGCGCCCGGCGAGCAGGTCACGAATGTTGCGCTGGTGGCGCCAGAAGATGAGCGTTGCCATCGCCGCGTAGAGTCCGACGGCGACGAGGGGGTGCGCGAGGTACCAGGCCACCACCGGCGTCAGCGCCGTGGCAACGAGCGCGGCCAGCGACGAGTAGCGGGTGGCGAGCGCGACGAGCAGCCACATCACGGCGAAGGCCGCGCCGATGCGCCAGTCGAGCGCGAAGTTCACGCCGACGAAGGTGGCCACGCCCTTGCCGCCCTTGAAGCCGTAGAACACCGGGAACAGGTGGCCGGCGAACGCGGCCGCGCCGATCGCGGTGAGCGCCGGCGGCGCGACCCCGAGCAGGTGGCCGAGCACGACCGGCACGACGCCCTTGCCGGCGTCACCGAGCAGGGTCACCGCCGCCGCCTTCTTGCCGCCATGACGCAACACGTTCGTTGCGCCCGGGTTGCCCGAGCCGACCTCGCGCGGATCGGCGATGCCGAGCGCGCGGCACACGATCACCGCGGAAGCGACGGAACCGATCGCGTAGGCCGCGACGACGAGCACGATGACGAGGAGCATCGCGCTATTGCAGCCGAAGCCCCGGGGGCAATCAAGCGTCGCGAGCGGGACGTGCGGGTTGCACCGGGGGGGCTGCTGCCCGGGTCGCTTTGCTACTATCGCCGCCGCGCACCGCGTGCGGGCCGAACCGGCGCGATCCGGTATACACTTCAGGAAACTCTGAATAAGCCTCGACCGGGCAGTCCATGTCCGCGCGGTTCGAGTTCAAGGCGCGAAGCGCACGTCATAGCGGGCGATCACGAAGATTCGTCACGCCGAAACCGGACAGCGCGGGCGCAAGGTACCGAGTCATGGCTTGTTCAGAGGTTCCTTCAACGACCGACCGTCCTGCCCGGCGCAGCTGCGCGCCGCCGCCAGTCAGAGCCACACGAAATCGATGGACATCGTCTTTCTCAACGAACTGCGCGTTGACGCCCTCATCGGGGTATGGGAGTGGGAGCGGCGCATCCGCCAGACGCTGATCATGGATGTCGAGCTCGGTACCGACATGCGCCAGGCGGGCGAGAGCGACGACCTCGTCCACACGGTGGATTACAAGGCGGTCACCGATCGCATCATCGAGTTCACCCGGGCGAGCAGCTACCAGCTCGTCGAGGCGCTGGGCGAGAATCTCACGCGCACCGTGCTCGGCGAGTTCGACGTGCGCTGGATCCGTCTGCGCATCCGCAAGCCCGGCGTACTGCGCGAGGTACGCGAGGTGGGCATCGTGATCGAACGCGGGGAGCGTGGTTGATGAGCATCAGGCGACGCGCCTATGTCGGGGTCGGCAGCAATGTCGCGCGCGCCCCCAGCCTGGGCTGTGGCCTGCGCAGTCTTGGCCAGCAGTTCGGTGCACTCGAACTCTCCACCGTCTACGAAAGCGCGCCGGTCGACGGTATCGGCGAGGCCTACTGGAATCTCGTCGTCGCCTTCGATACCGCGCTCAACTACTCGCAGCTGCGGGCTCAGTTGAAGACCGTCGAGGACCTGTGCGGACGCACCCGCGGCGCCGATGTTGCCGGCGCGGTCGCGCTTGACCTGGATGTGCTCCTGTTGCGCGCGCCGCCGCCCGACGGCGACCAGTTCGACCTGCCGCTGGCGGCGCTGGAACGCGCGAGTTACGTGCTCGCGCCGCTCGCCGAGCTGCTGCCGGAATGGCGTCACCCGGCGTGTGACGTGACGCTCGCGGAACTGTGGCGGGCCGCGGCACCCGGCGCGCTGCACTTGCAGGTAGTCGCACCGAACGAGCTGCCGCCGCTCGCGCAGCCGCTGCGTGACGACCCGGTGGCCTGCCCGTGAACGCCTGGCGCGTGGCCGCGAAACGCGCGGCGCGAGTCTGCACGGTGCTGCTCGTGCTGACCCTGCTCGCGGCGTGTTCCGAAGTGCCGCTGGTGGCCAAGCGCTCGCGCACCGACGATTTCGATGCCGCGGTGAAGACCTACGGCAAACTCCTGCGCTGGGGGTATTACGACGAAGCGGCCAAGGTGCTGCGCGCGCGCGACGGCAGTGCGGTGGATGCCGACCTCACACGCGTCGCACGCTACCGCGTGACCGGCTACGACATCGGCTCCAAGCTCGTCGCGGACACGGGCCGCGAGGGGCGCGTGGTGGCATTGATCGAGTACTACGACGTCGACTCGGGCGTGGTCAAGGAGCTGCGTGACGAGCAGTTCTGGTGGTATGACGACGACACCAAGCGCTGGTACCTCGGTTCGTCCCTGCCGGCCTTTGGCTTCGCGCGCGACTGAGGCGCCGTGCGGCCGGCGCGGCGCGCGACAGCGGACGACAGTTCTTCGAACGCAACATATGCTCATCGCCGAACGATATGCAGCGCGGCCGGTCGGCTGCGCGCCAACGCCAACGCCAACGCCAATACCAATGGCAACGCCCGCGCCCGTGAGCGCGGTGTCGCGCTCACATGTGCAGCGAGCGGCCGCCGTCGACGTTGATCACCTGCCCGGTGACATAGGCCGCGTGGACGAGGTAGAGCACGGCGTCGGCGATGTCCGACGGCTCGCCGCGCCGGCCCAGCGGGGTCGCACGCAGGGCGTCCCGGCGCAGCGCGGCATCTTCGCTGTCGGCCCACAGGATGGCGCCGGGCGAGATGCCGTTGACGCGAATCTCAGGCGCCAGCTCGAGCGCGAGCGAGCGCGTCACCGCGAGCAGGCCGGCCTTCGACGTACAGTACATCGAGTAACCGGGACGCGGGCGTTCCGCATGGATGTCGGCAATGTTGATGATGGCGCCGCGCTGGCGGCGCAGCAGCGGCGCGGCGTGCAGGCACAGGAAGTAGGGCGTGCGCAGGTTGATTGCCTGCATGTGTTCCCAGGCCGTGGGATCGGCCGCGTCGAGCGGCGTTGCGTCGAACACCGAGGCGTTGTTGATCAGCACGTCGAGGCGCGTCGCCTTCTTCGCGAAGTTGCGCACGAGACGCTCGCCGGCGTCGCGTGCGGCGAGATTCTGCCGCAGCACGAAAGCCGATGCGGCACGATCCTCGTTGAGCTCGGCCGCGAGCGCGCGCGCCTCGTCGGCCGAGGTGTGGTAATGGATCGCGATGTCGTAGCCGACGCCGTGCAGGCGTCGCGCGGTGACGGCGCCGAGGCGTTTCGCCGCACCGGTGATGAGTGCGACCGGGGACGATGTGGCGGGCGTGGTGCGGGATGCTTGCGCGCTGATGACGACTGGCCCGCCCGTCGGCGCGGCCACCTCTGGCTATGACTGCGCCGGCAAGCTTACCGGATCCGGATCCGGCCGGGCTAGCACGCTCGCAGCGCCTCGCCGCGCTGATCCGCGCGGACATCGCGGCCAGCCCCGCAGGCGCGATCCCGTTCGCCGATTACATGCGCCGCGCGCTCTACGAGCCCGGCCTCGGCTACTACGCGTCCGATAATCCGATTTTCGGCGCGGCCGGTGATTACGTCACTGCCCCCGAGAGTGGCGAACTGTTCGCCGCCTGTCTCGCGCGCCAGTGCCGGGAGATCCTCGCTGACGATGGCGAGGTCATCGTCGAGTACGGCGCCGGCAGCGGTCGCCTCGCCGGCGCGCTGTGCAGCGCACTGCTCGGTGCCGATCCCGGGCTGCGCTATCACATCGTCGAGCCGAGCGCGGCCCTGCGTGCGCGTCAGCGCGCGCACCTCGAACGCAGCGTGCCGGCGCTGGTCGAGCGGGTCAGCTGGTCAGCCGATCACGTCGCTGTCGGCAGCGGCGTGATCGTGGCCAACGAGGTGCTCGACGCGATGCCGGCGGCGCGTGTGCGCACTGGTGACGCGGGGCCCGAAGTGCTGGGCGTGGGGCTCGACGGCGACGCTTTCGTGTGGCGCGCGATGGGCCCCCCGCAGGCGCCGCCGCCGGCCGCCTTCCTCGCCGCACTCGCCTCCCGGCCAGCCGGCTACGTGAGCGAATACCTGCCGGGGCTCGAGTCCTGGTGCGCGGGGCTTGCCGGCGTGCTGACGCGCGGCGTCGCGCTGATCGCCGATTACGGCTATGCGCGTCACGAGTACCTGCACCCGGCGCGTCGCGACGGTACCCTCAAGTGTCACTACCGCCACCACGTGCACGACGACCCGTTCTTCCTGCCGGGCCTGCAGGACCTCACCGTGTCGGTCGATTTCACCCATCTGGCCGAAGCGGCGGCCGAGGCCGGTTTTCGCGTCGCGGGTTATGCCACCCAGGCGCGTTTTCTCATCGGCTGCGGTCTCGAACGCATCATGCTCGAGGCCGCGGGCGCTTCGGCGGTCGCGGACTACGCGCGCGCGCAGGAAGCAAAACGATTGTTGCTGCCGGGCGAAATGGGCGAAACGTTCAAGTTCATGGCGCTGGCGATCGATTATGATGCAACGCTCTGCGGTTTCGTCGCCGACGAGCGCCATCGCCTGGACGGTTTCGCGCGCTGAAGACGCGTGGCGGTACGGGGGGTGCCTGCCGCCGGCGCCGCCGCGCCGTGCGCGTCACACGGTTCCGCGGCCCCGCTGCGCGCGCCCGGGCCGCGCTCCACGCCATCGGCGGGCGGCGCGGCTGACCGCGCAGAGCTTGCCCCATTCATCGCGACGTCGAGGACGGACCAGCGCGTGACCACCTTTCACATCATCGTGCTCGCCCTGCTTCAGGGCGTCACCGAGTTCCTGCCCATCTCGAGCTCGGCGCATCTCATCCTGCTCCCGGCGGTGACCGACTGGCCCGACCAGGGGCTGGCCTTCGACGTCGCCGCACACCTCGGCAGCCTGACCGCCGTGTGCGCTTATTTTCGCCATGACATCCTCGCCCTGGGCCGCGGCTGGTGCGTGGCCCTCGCGAAGCGCGAGAGCAATGCGCAAGCGCGGCTCGCGTGGGCCGTGCTGCTCGGAACGATCCCGGTCGGCCTGGTGGGCCTGGTCGGCCACGACTTCATCGCCACCAACCTGCGCTCGCCGCTCGTCATTGCCGCCACCACGGTGATCTTCGGCGTGTTGTTGTGGCTCGCCGATCGACTCGGCGCACGACGCCGCGAGCTCGGCTCGCTGGGCTGGCGCGACGTGCTGCTGATCGGCGCGGCGCAGGCGCTCGCGCTGATACCGGGCGTGTCGCGTTCCGGGATCACGATGACCGCGGCACTCGCCGCCGGCCTCTCGCGCGCGGCCGGTGCGCGCTTTTCGTTCCTGCTCTCGATTCCGGTCATCGTGCTCGCCGGCGGTCTCGAAGCGCTCGATCTCGCCGGCGCCGGCGGCCCGCAGCCTTGGGGACAACTCGCGCTCGTCGCCGCGTGCTCGGGAATCAGCGCGCTGGTCTGCATCGTGCTGTTCCTGCGTTTCATCGAACGCGTCGGCATGTGGCCGTTCGCGCTCTATCGCCTGTTGTTGGGTGCCTGGCTGGTCTGGATGTTCTGGTAGCCGGCGAAGCGCGACGCGCTGCAACTTCGCACGCCCGCGACGGTCTCACCGCAGGTCCCGTGATCTTCCCGAGGAGCCTCGCCATGCCCCGCGCCCGAGTTCGTATCGTGTCGGCGCTCGTCGCCTGTCTTAGCGTGTGGCTCGCGCCGGCCCTGGCCGCGGATGAAGCGGACGAGGTCGGTGAGCGGGCGGTGGCGACGTTCGCGGGCGGTTGTTTCTGGTGCATGGAAGGCCCTTTCGACGTTCTCGAGGGGGTCGTCTCGACGACCTCCGGCTACATCGGCGGCAGCGTCGAGAATCCCACCTACGATCAGGTTTCGCGCGGTAACACCGGCCATGCCGAGGCGGTTCAGGTCGTCTACGATGCACGGCGCATCGGCTACGAGCGCCTGCTCGAGGTGTTCTGGCACAACATCGACCCGACCACGGCCGACGGCCAGTTCTGCGACCACGGCAATCAGTACCGGCCCGCGATCTTCGTGCACGACGCGGCGCAGCGGGCGGCGGCGGAAGCCTCGCGTGCGGCGCTCGAACAGAACAAGCCGTTCCCCGGCGACATCGCCGTGACCATCGAAGACGCGGGCATGTTCTACCCGGCCGAGGACTACCACCAGGATTTCTACGTCAACAACGCGTTCCGTTATCGCTTCTACCGGTATAACTGCGGGCGCGATCAGCGGCTGGAGGAATTGTGGGGCACGGCGCACTGAAACATGGGGCATGCGCGCGTCGGCCCCACCTGGTGGCGCGCAACGTGCCGTGATACCGTCGCGCGCGGCCGGGCCCTGGTACGGCTGAGCGAGGATCGTTGAGAGGGAGGGAACCGTTGGCCGGCGAGAGCACGCCTTTACTGGTCGGGCACAAGGTCGTGATGTCCGCCGACATCGTCGGCAGTACGGCGCTCTACGAGCGCCTCGGTGATACCGAGGCGCGCGTGATCGTGGGCGACATCCTCGAAGCCGCACGTCGTGCGTGCACCGAACACCACGGTGCAGTGCTCGCGGAGGTCGGCGATCAACTGTTCGTCGCGTTCGAGCGGCCCACCGACGCTGCGGCGGCAGCGAGCGGGATCCACGAATACCTGCACGCCCAGCCGCCACGCGGGGGACGCGAGCTGCGCATGCGCATCGGGTTGCACTGCGGCGCGGTGCTGCCCGGCGAGGACGCCCTTGCCAGCACCACGGGCAAGATCGCGGACTGGGCCGGTCATAACGCCAAGCCGGAGCAGACGCTCGCCACGCGCGCGGTCATCGACGAACTGCCGCGGATCTTTCGCGCCGTGTCCCGCTATGTAGACGATGAGACGTGGAACGCCTTCGCGCTCGAGCACGTCGAGCTCTACGAAATCATCTGGGATGTCGAGTCGATCACCGCCTACGCCGGCGAGCAGACGGCAGCGCGCCAGGTGCAGCAGTGCCAGCGGGTGGTGTTCACTTACGGTGACGAGCACGTGAGCGTCGATGCCGCGCGGCCGGTCGTCTCGATCGGGCGTGGCGAGCACAACGACCTCGTCGTGCGCAAGGATCTCGTCTCGCGCCAGCATCTCTCCGCCCAGTTCAGCCGCGGTCGCTGCACGATCACCGACAACAGCACCAACGGTTCGGTGGTGGTGATGGAAGATGGCACGCGTCATGCCTTGAAGCGCGAGTCGCTGCGCCTCGCGGGCCGCGGCGCGATTATTCCGGGTAAGCCGCCAGGCGGCGAGGACGATTTCGTGATCAGATTCCGCTGCGAGTGAGCGCTTCGAGACGGGCGGCGCGGATCGCCTCACCCAGTGCCGCGCCGGAGATGCCGCTGGCGGCGATGGCGCGCGCATCGACGGCGCTGGCGATGTCGGCCGCAGCACGCAGGCGCTCGGCCTGAGGGTAGCTGCGCTCACTGAAGCCGGCACGCCCGGTGGCATCGATCGCGCACGCCATGAGCAGCAGCTCGAAGCGCTCGCGCCGGCGCCACGCATCGGCCTGTTCGAGCAGGCGCAGCAGTGCGGGCGGCTTGAGTTCGAGCACGCGATGGGCGCGGATGTGCAGGCGCGAGACCAGGCAAGCCAGGTCGCGGTGCTCGCGCGGAACGCGGATGCGCTCGCACAGGGCCTCGATCAGGGCCACGCCGCGCACGTCGTGCCCGTGGTGCGAGGGCAGTTTCTCGACCGGTGTCGTCCCCTTGCCGAGATCGTGCACCAGCACGGCGAAGCGCACCGTCTGCGGCGCCTGCCAGCGCGCGGCCTGCGCGAGCGCGAGCAGGATGTGCTCGCCGGTGTCGATCTCGGGATGATGGCGCGCCGGTTGCGGCACGCCGAACAGGCGGTCGATCTCGGGAAACAGGGCAGCCAGTGCGCCGCACTCGCGTAGCACGACGACGAAGCGCCCGGGATGCGCTTCGTCGAGCGCGCGCGCGAGTTCCTGCCAGACACGTTCCGGCGCGAGCGCAGCGAGTTCGCCGGCGGCCGCCATGCGACGCATCAGCGCCATCGTCTCGGCCGCGATGGTGAAGCCGAAACGCGCCGCGAAGCGGGCCCCGCGCAGTATCCGCAACGGATCCTCGGCGAAGGCCTCGGTGACATGGCGCAGGACTCCGGCGGCGAGGTCGCGCTGGCCACCGTAGGGATCGACGAGGCGGCCATCGGCATCCCGCGCCATGGCGTTGATGGTGAAGTCGCGCCGGGCGAGATCGTCTTCCAGGGTGACGCCTTCGGCGTCGGTCACGAAACCCTTGTAACCGAGTCCGGCTTTGCGCTCGGTGCGCGCGAGGGCGTACTCCTCGTGGGTTTCCGGATGCAGGAAGACCGGGAAGTCGGCGCCGACCTTGCGGAAGCCGCGCGCCAGCATGGCATCCTCGTTCGCACCGACCACGACCCAGTCACGATCCTCGACCGGGCGGCCGAGCAGACCATCGCGCACGGCACCGCCGACCTCGTAGATCTCCATGCCGGGCGGTTCAGGCCGTCGCCGCGCGCGCCGGACCGGGGGTGTCGGGACAGGGGCGGTGAAACCGGGCGCGCGCGCCGGGCGGCGACGGCGCGCGCGCCGCTTCAGTCGCGCCCTGCGGTGGTGCGATAGTCATAGTAGCGATGACGGGTACCGCTGTGGGCGAGGTAATCCGGCACAATGACCCGCATCGGCGTTGGCACGATGCCGAGTGCGTCGAGGCCGTTGCCCTGCGTGAGCACCGAGTCCTCCTGCAGCGAGCGCAGGTTGTCGCGCGAGAAGGGCTTGCCGGGGACGTGCTCGAGGATGTTCGCCTGTAATTTCGACAGCGTGCTGCCGAGCGGGATCACGCGTACCGGATGACCGATGAGTTCCCCGATATAGCGCACCAGCTCGCCCAGCGTGACGACGTCCGGTCCGGCCAGCTCGTAGCGCTGACCGCCGCGGGCGCGATCGGCGATCACGCGCACGATGGCGTCGGCGACGTCGCCGACGTAGACCGGCTGCAGGCGTGCCTCGGCACAGGCCAGCGGGAACACGCCGGGACTCAGCCGGATCAGGCGGGCGAAACGGTTGGTGAAGTCGTCGTGGGCACCGAAGATCACCGAGGGCCGCATGATCGTCACCTGGAGGACGCGGCCGTTCTCCTCGGCGAGCAGTTTCTCCGCCTCGCCCTTGCTGCGCAGGTAGTGGCTGGCGGCGAAACTGTCGGCGTTGAGTGCGCTCAGGTGCACCAGCTGCGGTACGTCGGCGTGCTTGCAGGCCTTGGCGGCGCGCGCGGCGACATCGACATGGGCGCGGCGGAAGCCGGCGCCGTTGTCGCCGCGTTCGTTGAGGATCCCGACCAGGTTGACGACTGCGGCGCAGCCTTCGAAGGCATCGTTGAGTTGTTCCTGTTCGGTGCTGTCGACCTCGATGATGTCGGTATCGGGCAACAGCCACGACTCGCGTGCGTGGCTGCGGGCGCGGGTGAAGATGCGTACCGCGTAGCCGGCGGTCACGAGTCGGTTGGCGAGCACGCCGCCGACGAAGCCGCTGCCGCCGAGAAGTCCGATGGTGGTTCTGTTCATGTCCTGCAATCCGAAATGTCGTTCGAGCGCGCCGCGGGAATCGGGGGCATGACGCTGGACAGCGGCGTGATGTCGCGCCCCAGCCGCCACTCGTAGACCGCGGCGTAGAAGTAGGCGCGCCTGACGTAGCGACGGGTCTCGGTGAACGGGATCGTATCGATCCAGATATCGGCCGCCGCGCAGTCGCCGCCCTGCCACTGCCGTACGCGGTGCGGACCCGCATTATACGCCGCCGCGGCCATGGCGAAGTTGCCGTCGTAGCGCGCGAGCATGCGTTCGAGGTAGGCAGTGCCCAGAGCGATGTTGACGGCTGGCTCGTAAAGCCGCTCCAGGCGGTCGAGACGCAGTCCCGTGCGGCGCGCCATTTCCCGCGCCGTGGCCGGCATCAGCTGCATCAGGCCGAGTGCACCCGCGGGTGAGCGGGCATCGACCACGAAGGCGCTCTCGGAGCGGATCAGCGCCATCACTCGGGCCGGGTCGAGCTGGCGCTGAACGGCATATTTCTCGGCCAGTTCGGCGTGGATGACGGGAAACCGCAGCTCGAGGTCGTCGTAGGAGCGCGCCCGGCCGAGCGCGAAGATGGCCTGGTTGCGCCAGCCCCACGCGGTGGCGAGCGTCGCGGCGACTTCCAGCTCGCGGCGTTCGAGGCGCGACATCTCGTGGAACCACTCGCGCCGCGCGGGATAGCGGCGCTCGAGCAGGTAGAGCTCGCGCGCGCGGGCGATGCCGGGCCGGGCCTGGAGTGCCGCGAGTTCGGCATCGCTCGCGGCGACCGGCTTGTGGCCGAAATCGTAACGCTGGTCGAGACGGTCGGCGGCGAGGAAGCCGTAGTAGTCGCGTTCGCCGGCCAGGTCGGCGAACAGGACGCGGGCCGCGTCCGCTTCGCCCGTGCGCGTCAGCGCGACGGCGCGCCAGTAGCGCCAGCGCAGGGCGTTGACTTCGCCCGTCGGCGGATGTTCGGTCCAGCGTACCAGTTCCGGCCAGGCGCGCTCGACGATGCCTTCGCGGATGCGGTAGCGTTCGACCGCGTCGTCGACGGCGGCCGGTGGCACGGCATCGAGCAGCGCGATGCGGCGCGGGTGGTCGTCGGCGGCCGCCGCCAGTGCCAGCGCACGTGCGGCCTCGCCGCGCTCGGCGGTGCTCCATGCGTGGCGCTCTTGCAGCCGTTCCCAGGCGCGTTCCGCGGCCGCGAGATCGCCGCGTGCGAGGCGGGCGAGGGCATGTAACAGGATGGTGCGCGTCGCGGCATCGTCGTCGAGTCCACCGCGCGCGAGCACCGCGTGCGGTTGCCGGTGAGCCTCGTCCCACAGGGCGTGCAGGCGTTTCAGGCGCGCATCGTCCAAGCGTCGCGCGAGGTAGGCGGCCAGCCCGCGGTTGCCGGCCTTCATCGCCAGGGCGATGCGTTGCCAGACCAGGTCGTCGGTCATCAGTTCGCTCGCGTAGAGCCGCGCGAAGGCCGGGTCGCACGCCTCGGGCAGCGATTCGCCGTTCAGCCAGGTCGCCCGGGTCTCGGTCAGCGCGCCTTCGAGCTGCCCGCTTTCGAAGCGCGCGACGAGCTGGTGGCAGCGCAGGGTGGGGTCGTCGCCGACCTGGTAGAAATCGAGATAGCTGGGCCAGCGCTTGCTGCGGGCGAGTTGCGTCAGCCAGGTGTCGCGCAGTCGCGTGGCGAGCAGCGAACCGGGGTACGCACTGAGGAAGCGGGCCACCTCGGTCGTCGGGAATTCGTGCAGGCGCCGGCGCAGGTCGTCGTAGAGGTAGTACGGGTAGAGGGGATAGTCCTCGAGGCCGCGGACGAGTTTGGCCGCCTGCGCATGGCGTCCCGCGGCCTGGGTCGCGAGTACTCTGGCAAAGCGCTCGCGCTGCGCCGCGTGCGGATCGGTCTGCGTGGCGGCCGCGGCGGGCAACACCGTCGCGGCGAAACAGAGCAGGAGCAGCGTGCAGTGCGCGGCGGCGGGCAATCGTCGTGACATGGTTGTGTGGCAGCGGAAACGGGTCGCTCGAGGGAAGGCCGAAGCGGTCGCAGCATCGCCGCGCGCCGATGAGGCGCGCCGGAGCGCGATGCTCACGTTCGGTGCCGGCAGCGTGTGGGGCCGCGCCGCGGGCCTCGCCGCCGGGCAGGTTCGCATCATTGCTGCGCAGGGTCCCTTATACTGGTCCACACGGCGTGACATCAAGGGTCCGCGGGGCCTTGTTTCGATGTGCGCATCCCTGGCAGCCCGGCTCGTCACGACATGCTCGACGCTTTCGACAACCAGCGGCACGAATGGTTTGACACCGCGGCCGCGGAAGGCACCGAAACCGGTGACGACGCCGGCCGCGGCCGGCTGCGCTGTGCCGCCTGCGGTCACCTGCTCACATTCGCCACGCATGCGATTGAGATCGCCGGGCGCACGCAGCATGACGCGACCAATCCGGCCGGCTTCTCGTTCCGTTTCGCGACGTTCGCTGCCGCGCCGGGCTGTGACGTGGTCGGGGCCTCGCACCCCGAGCACAGCTGGTTTCCACCCGCACGCTGGCAACTCGCGCAGTGCGCTGGCTGCGCGGTCCATTGCGGGTGGTATTTCCGGGCGCCGACGGCGGCCGATTTCTTTGCGCTCATCGAGCAATGCCTGGTCGAGGACGACGAACCATGAGTGAGACGGCTTGCGACGCGGCGACGGGCGCCGCCGTCGCGCGGGTGCTGCGCGAACGCCGCACCGTGCATGACTTCCTGCCCGAGCCGGTGCCGCTCGAGATCGTCGAGCGCGCGCTCGAACTCGCCTGCTGGGCGCCCAATCATCACCGCACCGAGCCATGGCGCTTCTACCTGCTCGGCCCTGAGGCGCGCGAAGCGGTGGCGGCGCTGAACACGGAAATGGTCACGGAGAAGAGCGGCGAGCGCGCCGCGGCGATCAAGCTGCGGCGCTGGCGCGCAATGCCCGGTTGGCTGGTGCTGACCTCCGCCTGCGGTGAAGATCCCCTGCGCGAGCGCGAAGACTACGCGGCCTGTTGCTGCGCGGCGCAGAATTTCATGCTGGCACTGTGGGCCGAGGGCGTCGGTGCGAAGTGGACCACCGGCGGCGTGGTACGCCACGCACGCTTCGCCGACATCGTCGGTTTCGACGCCGGGGCCGAGCAGGTCGTGGGCCTGTTCTGGTACGGTTGGCCGGCGACGGTGACGACCCAGATGCGGCGTCCGCTCGAGCGCTTCGTCGTACACGTCGAATGAGCGTGCGGCGATGATGCATGCCGCCGAGCTGCTCTGCCGCACGCGCGGCCGCGGCTGCTATGAGCTGAGCGACGAACTGGGTGAGGTGGTCCAGGCAAGCGGCATCACGACCGGCTTGTGTTCGGTCTTCATTCGCCACACCAGTGCATCGCTCATGGTGTGCGAGAACGCCGACAGCGAGGTGCTGCGTGATCTGGAACGCTTCATGGCGCGCCTCGTGGTCGACGGCGATGCGCTGTTCCGGCACACCGCCGAAGGGCCCGATGACATGCCCGCGCACGTGCGCAGCGTGCTGACCCAGACCGAACTCACGTTACCGGTGCGCGACGGCCGTCTCGCCCTCGGCACCTGGCAGGGCGTGTACCTGTGGGAGCATCGAACGCGCGGGCAGGAGCGGTACATCGCCGTGACGGTACTCGGCTAGGGAAGCGCCGCCAGCGCGGCTGCGCTGCCCGCTGGCGGCGTTGCGCGCGCTTGTGCGGTGCTCAGCTGCCGCCCATGGCGCGGGCGCGGGCGGCTGCCTCGTGGCGCGCGGGTGCGGTGTCGGCATCGCCACGCGCGCCGGCGAGCCAGCTGCCCAGGTGATCCTCGATGACGCCGCCGAGTGCTTCGACGTGGCGGGCGCTGTCGTTCAGCGCCGGGACGTAGCGCAGCGTGCCGCCGCCCGCGGCGCTGAAGGTCGCCGCGTTCTGCAGCGCGATCTCCTCGAGCGTTTCGAGGCAGTCGATGGCAAACCCCGGGCACATGACGTCGATGTCGCCGACGCCGGCGCGACCCCATGCTTCGAGGGTCTTGTCGGTGTAGGGTTCGAGCCAGCGCTTCGGGCCGACGCGCGACTGGAAGGTCACGTGCAGCTGATCGTCGGCGAGACCGAGTTCGGCGCCGAGCAGGCGCGCGCTGGCCTGACACTGGCAGAAGTAGGGATCGCCGGCGATGAAGGTGTCGTGGGGGATGCCGTGAAACGACAGTAGCAGCCGCTCGCCGCGGGGCGCACCGGCATGGTGCGTGCGCAGGCTGTCGGCCAGCGCACCGATGTAACGCGGGTCGTCATGATAGCTCGCAACGAAACGCAGCTCGGGCATCCAGCGCAGCCGTCCGAGATGGGCGAACACCGCATCCATGACCGAGGCGGTCGTGGCCGATGCGTATTGCGGGTAGAGCGGGACGACCAGCAACTGGCGGACCTCGCGCGCGAGGAGATCGTCGATGGCATGCGCGATCGAGGGCTGGCCGTAGCGCATGCCCAGGGCCACTTCCACGACCTCGCCGTGGCGCGCGCGCAGGTGTTCGGCGAGGCGGTCGCGCAGCCGCTCCGAGCCGCGCAGCAGCGGTGACCCGTCGGTACCCCAGATGGCGGCGTAGGCGTGGGCCGAGCGCCGCGGGCGGGTGTTGAGGATGATGCCGTGCAGGATCGGCAGCCACAACCAGCGTGGCAGCTCGACGACACGTGGGTCGGCGAGAAACTCGGCGAGATAACGCCGCACGGCGCGTGGTGTCGGCGCCTCGGGCGTTCCCAGGTTACATAGCAACACGCCGACGCGCGTGGGGCGCCCGTGGGTGAAGTCGGCGCGGCCGCTGAAACGCGTCACGGCGCCTCCCCGGCGCTGGCGCGGGGTATGCTGCGTGGTTGTTCGAATCGAGAGGAAAGCGCGGCCGGCATGTTTACCAAGTCCCTGTCCGATTGTGTCTCGCTCGTTGCCAACGACGGTTGCCGCGTGTGGGAGATCCTGCATCCGAAGAACGATGCATTGGACCTGCCGTATTCTTTCGCGCTCGCCGAGGTCGCGGTCGGCGAATGCAGTTATCGTCATCGCCTCGTGCAGACCGAAGTCTACTATGTCCTCGCCGGGCGTGGCTTGATGCATGTCGACGATGAGGCACGAGAACTCAGCGTCGGCGATGCCGTGGTGATCCCGGGCGGCGCAGTGCAATGGATCGAAAACCGCGGTGACGAAGCGCTGCGGTTCATCGCCGTGGTCAGCCCGCCGTGGACGGCGGATGACGACGAGCGCCTGTGACGACGCTCAGGCACTCGCGCGCAGGCTGGCGACGACCGACTGCCGGTGGGTGCGGCGCGCTACCGCGACGCCGAGCGCACCGACCGCGAGCACGCCGCTCACGATGCCGGCCAGCGGGATGCGCCAGTCCGGCAGGTAGGGCATGTCGAACACGTGCTCGGCGAGGAGCCAGCCGGTGCCGACCGCGCCGGTGCTGCCGAGCAGCCCGGCGATGAGGCCGATCAGCGTGAATTCGGTCAGCGTCGCCAGCGTGACGAAGCGGCGCGAGGCACCCAGTGTCTTGAGCAGCACGACGTCGAGCACGCGCTCGCGCTGGCTCGCCTGTACCGCGGCGAGCAGGACCAGCACGCCAGCGGCGAGTGCGAAGCCGAACACCCAGCTCAGCGCCGCGGCAACGCGCCCCATGACCTGGCGCACCTGGCGCATCAGCGCATCGACATCGATCACCGTGACACTCGGGAAACGTTCGACCAGGCGTGCCATCAGTCCGCCGCCGTCGCGCGGCAGGTGAAAACTCGTGATCCAGGTCGCCGGCGTACCGGCGAGCAGCTCGGGCGTGGTGACAACGAAGAAATTGACTTCGAAGTTGTCCCATTCGACTTCGCGCAGGCTCGTCACGCGGCCACGCACGCGCTGTTCGGCGACGCTGAACTCGAGCATATCGCCGAGGATGATCCCCAGGCGCTCGGCGATGCCCCGCTCGACGGACATCTCGCCCACCGCGTCGGCCGGCCACCAGCGCCCGGCGACGAGGCGGTTGTCGGCCTTCATGTGCGTCGCCCACGACAGGTTGAACTCGCGATCGGCGAGCCGGCGCGAGCGCGGGTCGGCATAGGCGTCGGGCTCGACCGGCGTGGCGCCGATGGCGCGCAGCCGTCCCCGCACCATCGGGTAGAACACGGCCTCGACACCGGCCTGGTCGCGCAGGAACGCGCGCATGCTGTCGACCTCGTCACCCTGTATGTTGATCAGGAACTGGTTCGGCGCGTCGGCTGGCAGGCGCGCCTGCCACTGTCCGAGGAGATCGCCACGGACCAGCGCGAGCAACAGGATCACGGCGATGCCAAGGCCGATGGCCGTGGTCTGTACCACGCTCAGGCGCGCGCGGCGCGCGATACTGGCCAGGCCGAAGCGCCAGGTCATGCGGGTGCGCGTACGCAGCCGGCCGAGCGCACGGACCAGCACGAGTGCGGTCACCGCCAGGACCAGCGCCGCGCTCATCATGCCGGCGAAGGCGAGGGCAACGAGTCGTGCGTTGTCGATGTGCCACGGTGCGATGAGCGCGGTGGCGAGGATCATCGCGAGCACCGTGCGCATGCTCTGCGCGGGCAGCGCGGTGCGATCGCGATTGAGCACGGCGACGACCGGCAGACGGGTGAGGCGCATCAGCGCCGGCAGGGCGAAGCCCGCCAGCACGACCAGCGAGACCCACGCACCGTGCGCGAGCGCCGACCATGGCGGGGCGGTCAGCGGTGCGGCGCTCGCCGGCAACAGGTGTTCCAGCAACACATTGTGCACCAGCCACGCGAGGCTGCTGCCGAGTGCGGCGGCAAGCACGGCGAGTAGAACGATTTCGGCGCCGAGCAGCAGCCGCGTCTCGCGGCTGGTCAGGCCGAGTGTGCGCACGATGGCGATGGTCTGCTCGTGATGCTCGGCATAGGCACTCGCCGCCAGCGCGATGCCGATGGTTGCGAGCAGCACGCCGGCGAAGGCGGCGAGCGCGAGGAAGCGCCCGGCCTGCGCGAATGCGGCACGCATCTCGGGTCGCGCCTCGCTGGGGTCGGTGACGCTGACCCCGGGCGGCACGTCGAGCGCGGCGCGAAATGCCTCGAGTGCCGTCGCCGGGCCACTGATGAGCAGCTGGTAGCTCGCGCGCGTGCCCGGCAGGACGAGCCCGGTCGAAGCGAGATCGGCCAGGTTGATCATCACGCGCGGCGCAAGCGTGAACACGTCACCGCCGCGGTCGGGTTCGAGCACCACCACCCGGGTCAGCGGAAACGTACGCTCACCGACGGTAATGCGATCGCCAGGCGCGAGGTCGAGCAGCTGGAACAAGCGTGCGTCGGCCCAGGCTTCGCCAGGCGGCGGCCCGCTGCGTTCGAAAACGACCGGGCCGAGTACGCGGCGCGCGAGCTGGAGTTCGCCGCGCAGGGGATAGGCATCGTCGACCGCCTTGAGGCGCACGAGCTGCAGTGCCTCGCCGGCGGCGACGACGCTGCGCATGCTCACGGTACGTGCCGTCTCGAGTCCGGCGGTCCGTGCGAGTTCGGCGTAGCGTGGGGGCGTGGGGTCACGCGTGCCGATCGCCAGGTCCCCCGCGAGCAGTGCGCTCGACTCCGCCAGCATGGCGCGCTCGACGCGTGTGACGAGCAGGTTGATCGACGTCGTGCTCGCGACCGCCACGATCGCCGCGAGCAGCATCACGACCAGGCGCCCGCTCGCGAGGTCGCGCCGCAGCAGTCGCGCCGCGAGCAGCAGCAGGCGGGCGCGCGCCGGGCGCTCAGGCAACGAGACGCCCTCCCGCCAGCGCGATGCGGCGCGGGCAAGCCGCGGCCAGGCGTTCGTCGTGGGTGACGATGACCAGCGTGGTGCCGAATGCCTCGTTCAGGGCGAACAGCAGCTCGGCGACGGCTTCGGCGTTGGCCGCATCGAGATTGCCGGTCGGTTCGTCGGCGTAGAGGATCTCGGGCGAGGTGCAAAAGGCGCGCGCCAGCGCCACGCGCTGCTGCTCGCCGCCGGAGAGCTGGCGCGGGAAGTGGCCGAGGCGTGCGCCGAGACCGACGCGTTCGAGCATGTCGCGCGCGACCGCCTCGGCGTCGCCGCTGCCCTTGAGTTCTAGCGGCAGCATCACGTTTTCGAGCGCGGTGAAGCTCGCGACGAGGTGGAAGGCCTGGAAGACGAAGCCGACGTGTTCGCGCCGCAGGCGCGCGCGCGCGTCCTCGTCGAGGCGCGCTAGATCGTGGCCGAGCACGCTGATACGCCCGCTGCTGACGGTATCGAGTCCGGCCAGCAGGCCGAGCAGCGTCGACTTGCCCGACCCGGACACGCCGGTGATGGCGAGGCGGTCACGAGGCGCGAGGGCAAAGTTGATATCATCGAGGATTCGCAACTCGCCCTGGGGACCGGTGACCGACTTGCTCACACGTTCGACTTCGATGATGGCGTTCTGGCGGGATTCGATCGTCGGCTTTGCACTCATGGTCTTACTGGCGGGGGCGGCATCCGTGGCCATCGCGGCGGTATCCGGTCCGGTCCTGATCGTGGGCGACAGCCTGAGCGCCGGCTACGGTATCGAAGCCGCAGCAGCGTGGCCACGCCTGCTGGCGGAGAGGCTCTCCGAAGAAGGCTATCGGCAATCCGTGGTCAACGCCAGCATCAGCGGCGAGACCTCGTCCGGCGGTGCACGACGATTGCCCGGCTTGCTGCGCGAACATCGGCCCGCGGTCGTGGTCGTTGCGCTCGGTAGCAACGACGGGCTGCGTGGCATGGACGTCGCCGAGACGCGCCGCAAGCTCACTGCCATGGTTACCGCCGCACGTGGTGCCGGCGCGTGCGTGGTGCTGGTGCGCATGCGCATTCCGCCCAACTACGGTCCCCGGTACACTGCCGCGTTCGAAGGCGTATTCGACGATGTCGCGCAAGGCGCGGACGTCGTCCTCGCGCCGTTCATGCTCGAGCGCTTCGCCACAGACTGGCAGGCGTTCCAGGACGACGGCCTGCATCCCACGGCGGCGGCGCAGGACGATATCCTGGACACGTTGTGGCCGTCGATACGTGCCGCGCTCGATGCGGCACTGGAGAGTCCATCACCTTGAAATTCTGCAGCCGTTGCGGCTCCGAGCACATGGTCTGGCGCACGCCCGAGGGCGATACGCGGCCACGCCACGTCTGCGACAGCTGCGGTGAGATCTTCTACCAGAATCCCAACATCGTCGCCGGCAGCATTCCGGTCTGGGGCGAGCAGATCCTGCTGTGCAAGCGCGCCATCGAGCCGCGCTTTGGCTATTGGACGCTGCCGGCGGGTTTCATGGAGAACGCCGAAACGACGGCCGAGGCGGCCGCCCGCGAAACGCTGGAGGAAGCCTGCGCGCGGGTCGAGGTGCGGGAACTGTACGCCGTGTTCAACCTGCCCCAGATCAACCAGGTCTACATGATGTTCCTGGCCGATTTGCCCGAGCTCGAGTTCGCGCCCGGCAGCGAGAGCCTCGAATGCCGGCTGTATCACGAGCACGAAATTCCGTGGTCGGAACTCGCCTTCCCGACCATCACGCACACGCTGAAGTTCTTTTTCGAGGATCGCCGCCAGGGCCGCTTTCGCCTGCATTTCGGCGACATCATTCGCGAGAACGGCGAGGCTGTGCTGCTCGAGCGGCGCACGCCATCGGCCGAAGGCGAGAGCTGACATCCCGCGACGTTTGCGCAAGGAGCATCCCGAGCCATGAGTGACAAAACCCTGTTCGAGAAGATTGTCGATCGCGAAATCCCGGCGGACATCGTCTACGAGGATGACGACGTCATTGCCATCCGCGACATCAACCCGCAGGCGCCGATGCACGTCCTGGTCTGTCCCAAGAAGCCGATCACGATGGTTTCGAGCGCGCAGCCGGACGATGCCGCACTGCTTGGTACGCTGCTGCTGAAAGCAGGAGAGATCGCGACGGCGGAAGGCTACGGCGATCGCTTCCGCCTGGTCGTGAACAACGGCGCGGCGGTTGGCCAGACCGTCTTCCACCTGCACGTTCACGTGCTCGGTGGGCGCTCCTTCACCTGGCCGCCGGGCTGAGGGCCGCGCGCGATCAGCGCTTCATGGCGTCGAAGAACTCGGCGTTGTTCTTCGTCGCCTTGAGTCGTTCGAGCAGGAATTCGATGGCGGCGATTTCGTCCATCGGGTGCAGCAGCTTGCGCAGGATCCACATCTTCTGCAGTTCGTCGGGCTTGGTCAGGATCTCTTCGCGCCGGGTGCCGGAGCGGTTGATGTTGACCGCGGGGAAGATGCGCTTCTCGGCGATCTTGCGGTCGAGGTGCACTTCCATGTTGCCGGTACCCTTGAACTCCTCGTAGATGACGTCGTCCATGCGCGAGCCGGTGTCGACCAGGGCAGTGGCGATGATCGTCAGGCTGCCGCCCTCCTCGATGTTACGCGCCGCGCCGAAGAACCGTTTCGGACGTTGCAGGGCGTTGGCATCGACGCCGCCGGTGAGGACCTTGCCGGATGACGGCACGACCGTGTTGTAGGCGCGCGCCAGGCGCGTGATCGAATCGAGCAGGATGACCACGTCACGCTTGTGCTCGACGAGACGCTTGGCTTTCTCGATCACCATCTCGGCCACTTGCACGTGGCGGCTGGCCGGCTCGTCGAAGGTGCTCGAGATGACTTCGCCGCGCACCGAGCGCTGCATCTCGGTGACTTCTTCGGGGCGCTCGTCGATGAGCAGCACGATGAGGTAGCACTCGGGGTGGTTCACTTCGATCGAGTGCGCCAGGCTCTGCAGGATCATGGTCTTGCCGGCCTTGGGCGGCGAGATGATGAGGCCGCGTTGTCCCTTGCCGATGGGCGCGGCGAGATCGATCACGCGCGGCGTCAGGTCCTCGGTGCTGCCGTTGCCGAGTTCGAGCAGCAGGCGCTCCTGCGGGAACAGTGGCGTCAGATTCTCGAACAGGACCTTGTTCTTGGCGTTCTCCGGCGGTTCGAAATTGATCTCGCCGACCTTGAGCAGCGCGAAGTAGCGCTCGCCGTCCTTGGGCGGACGAATCTTGCCGGAGATGGTATCGCCGGTGCGCAGGTTGAACCGGCGAATCTGACTCGGTGAGACGTAGATGTCATCGGGGCCGGCCAGGTAGGAGCAGTCATTCGAGCGCAGGAAACCGAAACCGTCCTGAAGTATCTCGAGCACGCCGTCACCGGAAATGTCCTCGCCCTTCTTCGCCTTGGCCTTGAGGATGCTGAAGATGACGTCTTGTTTGCGCGAGCGAGCAACCCCTTCGATGCCCAGTTCGTCGGCGAGGTCCACGAGTTCCGATGCGGGTTTTTGTTTGAGTTCGGTCAGGTTCATCGTCAAGCTTGCATGTGGGATTGGAGCACGCACGGGCGGCACGCTGCGCAGTGGAAAGGGATCATGTAAGGAACGTGGGGGTCGGGCTCGGCGGGTTCGTGAGCCCGCAAAAAACATAGCACGCAGCGGGGGGGGCGTCTACCTTCGGCGAGCGCGCGAGCGGGGCGCGCGCAGCGGGCCGGTGCGGGTGTCGATTGTGCGTCCAGCAGCGGCGTTCGAAGGCTGCGCCGAGCATGCCGGGGCAACGCTCAGTGCCGCAGCAGCCCGGGTCGCGTGCCGCGTTCGAGCGCGGCGATGGAGCGATGGCGCGGCAGCGGGTGACGCCGGGATCGTCCGGCCCATGCCGCGACCACCGGCGGGTAGGCTCAGACGTTGCTGTCGATGAACGCGGTGAGCTGCGACTTGGTCAGCGCGCCGACGTGGGTCGCGACGATGTTGCCTTCTTTGAAGAGCATCAGGGTGGGGATGCCGCGAATGCCGTATTTCATCGACGTCGCCTGGTTCTGGTCGACGTCGAGCTTGGCGATCGTCAGGGTGCTGTCGTAGTCCGAGGAAATCTCCTCGAGAATCGGTGCGATCATTTTGCAGGGGCCGCACCACTCTGCCCAGTAGTCCACGAGCACGGGTTTGTCCGACTGCAGCACATCGGCGTCGAACGAATCGTCGGTGACGTGAATAAGGTTGTCGCTCATTGCGGTTGATATCTCACACTGAGTCAAAAAGGGGCAGGCATTGTCGACCGATCCCAAACGCAAATGCAAGGCGGCTGCGCTCGCCGTGGCGCCGCGGAAAACGTTATGATCCGCGCCCCGGAGCACTGCGCCCGGCAACCCTCGAACGTCCACGAATCGCGGCGCCTCGCCCACGGCGCGCAAGCGGGAGTCCCACGCCCCATGCCCGAACCGAGTCCACTCCGCGCGCTGCTGTTGGCGGCGCTGCTTGCCGGTGGTGCGCTGGTTCTCTCGGCCTGCGGCCAGAAGGGGGATCTCTACCTGCCCGACGAGCCGGTCGAGCAGGCCGCGGAAGACGAGGAGGCCTGAACCGCGCGGCTCGCGCCGCGGCGTATCCACGGATTCCGCCATGCAATGTGATTATGTCGACGGCCAGCTGACGCTGGATGGCAGCGCGCTGGCAGCCATCGCCGAGCGTTACGGCACGCCCTGCTACGTCTATTCGCGCGCCGGCATCGAGGCGCGCTTCCGTGCCTACGACGAGGCCTTTGGAACGCGTGCGCACCGTGTCTGCTACGCGGTCAAGGCCAACGACAACCTCTCCATCATACGCGCGCTCGGCCGGCTCGGCGCCGGCTTCGATATCGTCTCCGGCGGCGAGTTGGAACGCGTGCTCGCGACCGGGGCGCCAGCCGGCGATGTGGTGTTCTCCGGCGTCGGCAAGACGGCCGCCGAGATCCAGCGCGCGCTGGCCGCCGGCGTCGGTTGCCTTAACGTCGAATCGGCCGCCGAGCTCGCACGGATCGCGACCGCCGCGGCGGCGACGGGATGCGCCGCGCCGGTCGCGATTCGCGTCAACCCGGACATCGATGCCGGCACGCATCCCTATATCTCGACCGGCTTGAAGGAGAACAAGTTCGGCGTGCCGCTCGACGAGGCACGCGCGCTGTACCGCTCGGCGCGGGACAACCCCTGGATCGAGCCGCGCGGGATCGCCTGCCACATCGGCTCGCAGCTGACCACCATCGCGCCCGTCGTCGCGGCCGTGCGCGAGGTCGTGACACTGGCCGCGGAGCTTGCCGCGGAAGGCATCCCGCTCGCGCATATCGACGTCGGTGGTGGGCTCGGCATCCGCTACGAAGACGAGCGGCCGCCCGCGATCCGCGCGCTGGTCGAGGCGCTGCTCAGCGAAGTACCGCCGCACTACGAAATGGTCATGGAGCCGGGGCGGTCGATCGTCGGTGAGTGCGGCGTGTTGCTGACGCGGGTGGAGTACGTCAAGTCGACCGCGGCACGCAATTTCGTCATCGTCGATGCAGCCATGAACGACCTGCTGCGACCGGCGCTCTACGATGCCTGGCACGAGGTGCTGCCGTGCACGGCGCCGGCGCCCGGGGCGCGCACGCTCGAGTGCGACGTGGTCGGTCCGGTGTGCGAGAGCGGTGACTGGCTGGCGCGTGGGCGTACGCTCGTCGCGGCGCCGGGCGACCTGCTCGCGGTGATGTCGGCCGGCGCCTACGCGTTCGCCATGGCGTCCAACTACAACGCGCGGCCACGGCCCCCCGAAGTGCTGGTCGAGGCGGGCGGGCCGCGCCTGGTGCGCGCGCGCGAGCGCGTCGCCGAACTCATGCGCGACGAGATGGAGCGATTGTCGGAGGAGTGAGCACCAAAATAGTGCGTGCGCGATCTGGTACGCTCTATTTCAGTGCGTTGTTTCCGTGGGACGACTTCGTTCCCCGCAAGATCAATGACTTGTCGTTGGCATGCATTATGCTCGCTCATGGCGCATGGGTGATCGCGTGAAGCGACCGGCGCGCCTGCGCGAGGCCGGCTCAGTCAGCAACAGGGCATCCCAATTAAACGACAGCAAAAGTGCATGGTTGGAGGAAATCGAACATGTCAGTTGAGAGCATTCTTAAGACACTGAAGGATGAGGAGGTGCGCTTCGTCGACATCCGCTTCACCGACACCAAGGGCAAGGAACAGCACGTCACGGTGCCGACACGCGAGATCGACGAGGACTTCTTCGAGGACGGCAAGATGTTCGACGGCTCGTCCATCGCGGGCTGGAAGGGCATCAACGAGTCCGACATGATCCTCATGCCCGATGCCGAGACGGCGGTGATGGATCCGTTCTTCGAGGAGAAGACGCTGATCATCCGCTGCGACATCGTCGAGCCGTCGACCGGCGAGGGTTACGAGCGCTGCCCGCGTTCGGCGGCACGCCGCGCCGAGGCCTTCCTCAAGGCGTCCGGCATTGGTGACACCGCTTTCTTCGGTCCCGAGCCCGAATTCTTCGTCTTCGACGACGTGCGCTGGGGCAACGAGATGAAGGGGTCGTTCTTCTCGGTCGATTCCGACGAGAGCGCGTGGAACTCCGAGAAAGTCTTCGCCGACGGCAACATCGGTCACCGTCCGACCATCAAGGGCGGCTACTTCCCGGTCCCGCCGGTCGACTCGCTGCAGGACCTGCGCTCGACCATGTGCCTGGTCATGGAAGAGATGGGCGTGCCCGTCGAAGTCCATCACCACGAGGTCGCGACCGCTGGCCAGTGCGAGATCGGCACCCGCTTCGATACGCTCGTCAAGCGCGCCGACACGCTGCAGATCCTCAAGTACGTGGTGCACAACGTCGCGCACGGGTATGGCAAGACCGCGACCTTCATGCCCAAGCCGCTCGTCGGTGACAACGGCAACGGCATGCACGTGCACCAGTCGATTTCCAAGGACGGTGTGAACCTGTTCTCCGGCGATGGCTACGGCGGCCTGTCGGAGATCGCGCTGCACTACATCGGCGGCGTGATCAAGCATGCGCGCGCCATCAATGCCTTCACCAACGCGAGCACCAACAGCTACAAGCGCCTGGTACCGGGCTTCGAGGCGCCGGTGTTCCTCGCCTACTCGGCGCGCAACCGCTCGGCGTCGGTGCGCATTCCATGGGTCTCCAGCCCCAAGGCACGGCGCATCGAGGTCCGCTTCCCGGACTCGACGGCGAACCCGTACTTCGCCTTCACGGCACTGATGATGGCTGGCCTGGACGGTATCATCAACAAGATCGACCCGGGCGGTCCGATGGACAAGGACCTCTACGACCTGCCGCCGGAGGAAGAGAAGGGCATCCCGACGGTGTGCCATTCGCTCGACCAGGCGCTCGAGGCACTCGACGCGGATCGCGATTTCCTCAAGGCGGGCGGTGTGCTCGGCGACGACGCCATCGATGCCTACATCGATCTCAAGATGGAGGAAGTGCAGCGCATTCGCATGTCGACCCACCCGGTCGAGTACGATATGTACTACAGCGTCTGACGCGGCGCCGTCGACCCACCGGAAAGCCCCCGCTCGCGGGGGCTTTCTTTTTGGTGCGCCCGGCACGGGCGCACTCTTGGAGGTGCAAGTCCTCCCGCGAGCTGGCCACAGCGAGCGAAGCGAAGCGCAACTGCGCAAGGGTGACCGAGCGTGGGGAGGAAGCGTGGAGC